>Ga0265780_10001106_pt1 | contig 39473 bp, 29 predicted proteins | sample P1T30metagenome_FD_192432 | JGI IMG/M metagenome (GOLD analysis project Ga0265780, IMG submission 192432) | Plant litter microbial communities from East Loma Ridge, Irvine, California - P1 T30 | ecosystem: Environmental > Terrestrial > Plant litter > Unclassified | place: USA: California...
TACTCTTTTAGCGATCTACAACTCCGTAGGAGTGACCTGTTTGTAGAAAACATGGTGGTATATTTTTCATGAAAGCTCCAGCGGAGCGTCCTGTTTTAAATTTTACAGGTCGCTGCTCTGCAGCTTTACGTACAATCAAGGCGATTTTCTACACACAGGTCGCTGCTCTGCAGCTATCAATACATGTTTACGATTAAAATTGACGACAGTCTTTGACATTATTTTTTTGATGCTGTACTTGAGGGTACACCATAGATTGCAAACGCGGACGATAGAGAGTGTTTAAAGGGGGGCTGAAGCCTCCTGTTCTTTGGCCAATTCAGAGAGACACTTCGTTTAACACCCCTTACAGTATAAAACCGAATGGTCTGGCAGAGCAGGAGCTTTCCCGCGATGTTATGGTGTTGTTACCGCAACCGGAATCACTTTACCATTAAAAAATTTCTGGCCGGTTAGCGCAAAATCAGCAATGTATTTGCCCATTTCGAAAGCCATTACCGGCGATTGGTAACCAGGGAAAGCCCTTTCAAGCATCTCTGTTTGCGCTGATCCAAGAGCAAGGCAATTAAAGCTGATCTTCTTTGAAGCATATTCTACTGCAAGGCATTCTGTTAATGTATGCAAAGCGGCTTTACTTGCAGAGTAAGCTGCAAGCCCCGGAAATTTTGCGCTTCCATTAAATCCACCCATGCTACCTATATTCACAACATGTGCATTTTCGTTGAGCAGCGGTAACATATGTTGTATCACTTTAACATGGCCGAGCAAATTACTTTGAAGCATTTCGGCAAAATCGAGCTGTGTTGTGTCCTCAAAAGGTTTATTCTGCAGAAGTCCGGCATTGTTTATAAGTATGTCGACACTGCCGATCCTGTCTTTTACGAACGAGATGAGTGAATTATAGTCATCATGCACTATATCAAATTTGGCAGGGAACAGGCGGCAATCGGGATTGAGCCCCATCGCGATATCATAAAGCCTTCGCAGTTTATCTTCAGAACGTGCAAGAGCAATGATTTCATGTTCGCTGTTTATAATCAATTCGAGAACAGCTTCAAATCCGATCCCGCTGCTTGCTCCCGTGATAATGATCTTCATATTATATGAGTTAAGAATGCCTGTTAAACAATGGGCTAAATTATGAATAATTACGGTACCAGATAAACCGTATTCTTTAGGTAAAAGTTTAGCATATTCTATTCATTATGAAGGGAAATTCATAATTGATAGCAATTAAAAATGTAGCTTTACAGGCAATTTCAGTTATTGCATAGTTGACAATAATGCAAACGGCCAATAATGACCGGATGAAACAGTTTTACAGGCTGGCCAATTGACTTCGAACCGGCACGCTTTTGGAGCGCTATAAATGTATTCCATCCGGGTGGATTTTGAAACATATTTTAATGAAACATATTCTGATAACTGGCGGGGCCGGATTTATAGGGAGCAATCTTATTCAGTTCCTTTTGAAGACGAACAACTATCAGGTTACCGCTATTGACAATTTCGACTCCTTTTATTCGAGGGAACAGAAAGAAGCCAACATTTTTCCATTTCTTTCTAACAGCAATTTCAAGTTCATTGAAGGGGATATAAGAAACTCGGCAGATCTTGCAAAAGCCGGTGCGCCCGAGGTTATTATTCACCTGGCTGCAAAAGCAGGTGTCAGGCCGAGCATCAATAACCCGATATTATACCAGGATGTTAATGTTGGCGGCACTCAAAATCTTTTGGAATTTGCCAGAGAATGTAATATCAAACAATTCATTTTTGCATCTTCAAGCAGTGTTTACGGAGTAAATAAAAACGTGCCCTGGAACGAAGAAGAAAAACTGCTTCCCATAAGTCCGTATGCTTCAACAAAGCTTTCAGGCGAGATGCTTGGTCATGTATACAGTCATCTTTATGGTATAAGGTTCCTGGCTCTCAGATTCTTTACTGTATACGGGCCCGGACAACGTCCTGACCTGGCTGTGCATAAGTTCTTCAAGTCTATTTTAAAAGGAGAGCCAATTCCTGTATACGGTGACGGATCTACCAGCCGCGATTATACCTTTGTTGATGATATAGTAAAGGGTGTTACCGCCGCAATTGATTATACAGGCTCTGATTTTGAGATAATCAATATAGGCAATCACCATACGACCACCTTAAAGCAGCTAATTAGTTCAATCGAAGAAATCTGCGGAAAAAAGGCTGTTATAAACAGGTTACCTGAACAAGCCGGGGATGTTCCTCATACTTATGCCAATATTTCCAAGGCAGAGCGACTGTTCGGTTACTCTCCTTCTACAGAATTAAAAGAAGGATTAGAGGCATTTCATCGCTGGTTTAACGCGATGGAAACGGTCCTTCAATAGTTTTATCGGCTTCTTTTTCAAAATTCTGGGCGTCCTCTTCTGAAGGAGGGGGCTCAAATTCAGCGGACCTGTAAACAAAGATCACACCGCTCAGCGAAACTATGGTAGACAATATTGAAAATGCCAGGGTTAAAAAGACGGCCAGAGCCTGGTCCATTTCAAACACTCCGGAGGCATGGGTCATCACATATTCGCGGGTTCCGAAGCCGAAAGCACCGATTGGCACAATAGCCGCTATTGAAGACACCAGGAAGCTGAAAAGATAAGGTGAGAATTTCCCTGTAAAATCCTGAGATAACAGTATACATATTACACTCACAATCTGCAGCGACTGTACCGCAGCGGCTTTCAGATGCGATTTTACAAAATTCTGATTATAATCCCTGAAGAACTTCTGAAGAATGAAATAATATAAAGCGGTACCTGCGGCAAAAGCCGTAAGCGTCATTCCAGACGGAACGTTTATGCGGGGAATAAGGATAATAAGAATAACTGAGATTAGTGCTACTGCCCATAAACCACTGATCCTGTCTAACAGAAGGGCGAAGATGATCCTTTTTGTAGGCTGCTGAAACCGCTTGCGCAATATGTATATTTTATAACCGTCGCCTCCTATCCCTCCGTAAATATTATAAAACATACCAAGCAGGTATAGTCTGAAGTTATACCAGAAAGACAGGTTTATATCTATTGCCTTCAGAAATCCAAGCAATCTCCAGGAAGAAACAATCTGTGATAAAAAGAAAGATGTAAAAGCGAGAAATATAAAAAGAGGATCACTGCTAAGAAAAAGAGCCTTCACGTCTCTGAAATCTATTTTCTGAAACACAAAATAAATAAGAGCGCAGGTGACCGCTATTTTCAAAGGTCCTTTAAGAGCGTTCCAAACCTTCTTACCAGTATTTTCCATTAAAATTCAACAATCTATAGCAGATTTTTTTCAAATCGCGATCAAAGGTAAGATATTAACCGGTTTTCACAACGAACCGTATTGTTCAGTTACAGTAAATGGACCAGACTAATTTGCCAGGGTAATTAAAAAGGATGTGCCTTTCCCCTCCTCGCTTTCTACGTGTATTGTGCCTCCTAATGATTCAATCTGGGCCTTAGTCATATGCAGCCCAAGCCCCTTTCCCTCATGGCGAGTTGTAAAACGTTTATACAGGCCGAATATCTGGTCTCCGTAGAGTCCCAGATTTATACCCATTCCGTTATCCGAAACTTCTATATGTGTAGTCCCTTCCCGTCTCTTTGCCTTTATGCTTATTTCAGGAGCTCTCTCAGGTGCTTTATATTTAATGGCGTTCGACAAAAGATTGTATATAATACTTTGAACGTAACTTTTTATACTATTAAGTTTATCGGCATCCGGGTCTATATCTATACAGATAAATGCCAGCGACTCGTTAATCTGGGTTTCAAGATTATTACATACCACTTCGACAATTTCTCTTAATGTAAAGGGTTCCCTTTTTTCATTCAGCGGAGATCGTGCTGAGAGAACAGTATTTAAATCCTTGATAAGCGTATCTATTGATTCTGCCGACTGTGCTATATAATCATAAAACATTCTGGCTTCGTCCCGGGAGAGGTCTGGTGTCAGAAGATATGTCATCCCAAGAATGTTGGCTACAGGCGAGCGAAGGTTATGAGAAACAATGTAATTGAACTGCATAAGCTCATTATACTTATGGTTAATCTCCCTGATAAGCCTTTCCTTTTCTTCCTCGATCTGCCGTTTTTCTGTATTATCATGTGCCAGCAGGATCACCGATCTGACGCCTCCAACCCTATCCTTAACAGCCCCTATACTCACATTATACCATTGGGACTCGGGAAAAGCAGCTGAACTTCTCACTTCAATGCTGTCTGTTGCAGCCTGACCAAAGGCTGCATCCACCTTTGCCTTCAGTTCATCATGATATTCTTCATCAACAAGATTAAAAACGGGCTTAAACAAAATATCGCTTATATTAAGGTACCGGGACCTGTTAATATAAATTACTTCATAACTTGTATTTATCTCTAAAATAAAAACGGGAGAACTTTCTGCAATAGCCCTGAAATGATCCTCACTTTTTGCAAGTGCTTCCTGTGATCTTTTTGTTTCTGTTATATCCTGCACGATCCCAAAGTCATATTCTTCTGAATTTATATCTTCGGCCTGCATGCAGGATTGTTCTTTGATATATTTGATCTTGCCCGTCGGCGTCACTATCCTGTATTCTGTTACGAAGGGCCTTTTAGCATGATAAAATCCAGCTATCGTTTGTTTTACAGCTTCCCTGTCGTCTTCGTGGATAAAGCTGTAATAAGTATTTAATGACGGGTGGATATCTTTTCTTTCAACTTCCAGGATATCGTAAACGCAGTCGCTCCATTCATAAGCACTGGTCTTTTTATACCATACCCAATACCCGATTTTTGCGAGCTTATGGCTGAAAGAAAGCAGATGTTCTCTTCTGACCAGCTCTTTCTGAATAAATTTCAAAGCAGTAACATCTACTCCATAACTCATTTTATAAGACATTTCGCCGGCCGTAAAAGGCTTAAGCGTACGTACATAATAATGGTTATCACCTTTATCATCTTTCAATTCTTCCATCCACTCCACAGGCTTCTGCAACTCATCAACCAGCTTATACATCCTGCTGCGGGCTTCTGCAAATACCGGAGACATGCCTTTTTCAAGGCAATAATCGAAGTCGTTCCTGCCGATCATGAGCTCCCGCAATTCTTCATTCTCTATAGCCGATTTATTGATAAGGCGATATCTGTTATCCGGGTCAAGAATTGAGATTTCGATATTTGCATTATTAATGATGTTCTTATAAAATTCATTTGAAGCAGTAGCCTCGGCTATAAGGGTTTCAAGAGATTCGATATAGTCTTTGTATTCTTTTTTTTCAGTGATATCCGAAATATGCCCTTCTATCTTTTGCAGATCACCATATTCGTTAAAAACGCCATTTGCTATTTCATTCACCCACCTGATCCTGCCGTCTCTGTTTATTATCCTGTACTCACAATTACAGACCTCATTCTTTAATAAGCGGGAAAAGAGATAGTCATTAACCAGGACTCTGTCTTCCGGATGGATAATTGAATTATATCCGATGTTATCATTGCCTGTAAACTCTTCATCTGAATAGCCGGTAAGTTTAAAACACCCACTGCTTATATAATCCATTGACCGGCTTCTGCCATTTCTGCAACTGTAAAACATTCCAGGCAGACTGTCTGCCATATTTTGAAAGAATGAAGCAGTTAAAACTGTTTTTTTCATTTTTATAAGAGAGGCCAGATATTTTTAGAATAATGGCATAAGAACTTCTAAATATAGCTATTTTCCTCATTACAGTAATGATTCAAACTTTCATGAATAATCTGCAAGATTGCTAAAGAATACTGCAGGCCTGCTACAAGATAATATTCAGGCCGGCAAAGAAGTTTCTCGGGCTTGCTGCATTAAAATATCGGCCGCCAAAAGCATTCAGGTCGCTGCCTGGGCTATAAACCTCATTTAACAGGTTATCTATTCCGAAGAATATCTTCAAACCAGGCCTTGGGTGCCTGTTATAATCCCATGATGCTTTTAGTGTTACCAGATTGTAATGCCGGGAGAAGCTGGAATTTGAATCATTAAGCGGCAGAGCGGATGTGTAATTATGCTGAATGAAAAGGTCCATATTTCCGGGGAAGCCGAAATTTAAAGAACTTATAACAACGTGTTCAGGAACGCCTGTAAGTTTGTTCCCTGAAAAATCATCGTTTCCGGCACTATAATTTCTGAAATGGAAATTGCTGTAGGTGTAACTGTTGCGAAACTGAAGGCTTTGTAAGATCCGGCTGTTCCGCTCGGGAATAACCCTGAACACAAGCTCAGATTCTGTCCCCAGCTGCCTGGTCCCCCCGGCGTTTACAAAATACTCAGTATCATCTGGATGAAGCCTCCTGACAATAGCATTTTTCAGGCTGTAGTAAAATAATACGGCATCCCAGTAAAGCCGGTTGTTCAACAGAGAGAGCCTGAAGCCGGCTTCCCGGTTCCATCCTGTTTCTGCGCCCAGAAGAGTATTAACCATATTATCAGAGGCCCTTACTTCTGCCAGTGTAGGAGAGGAATACCCGCGGCTTACAGATGCCCGCAACGCAAGCGTTTCAGAGAAGGTATAAGATGCAGCCAGCCGTGGCATCAGCTGGGAATCGAACTTTCTTTGATCTGGGGGTATTATAAGAGGGTAATTTCCCGAAAACTTATATTTAAAATCATTTAGGCTCAAGGCAGCCTCAATGACCACAGACTTTACAGGTTTGACAGAGAGGTGCAGAAACCAGAAGCTCTGGCTGGCCTTTAGATAATCTGAAGCCATAATACTCCCCCTCGAACCTCCGTCATTTTTATAGTTGTCAATATCAGATCCGGTCTCCTGCCCCTCGAATCCAGCCCTTGCTTTCCATAAGCTCCGCCTGTCTGCATACTCGAAATAACTTCTTATGCCCGCCGAACGTTCATCTCTTACTTCGTAATTGGTGATAAAGGGATTTTTGAAATCCGTATGGGAACCTGTAACACTAATAACATGCCTGATATTCCGCACAAGCCTTAGCTCATTTGATAAACCGGCGAGAATATTCTTATTAAATATTCCGGCCTGCTGTTCTGCTGCACCGGGAGTCTGCCCTGCACGGGGCCGTGCTAAAGAGGGATCGCTCTCATACTGAGAAGCTGTAAGGCCTCCCGGAGTGCGATATTTTAAATCTGAAAAAAGAAATATCGCTTTTAAATTTCCTGAATGCCCGTACTTCCATTGCGGAAGAATATGAACATATCTTCTGTCAAGATCACTGTTCTGGCGGTAACCATCGGCACGCTGATAAGCCTGGCTTATTTCCACCTGAAATTTCTTCCATTTTTTCAGATAGTTTATCTTCTCATGAAAAAGGCCATAAGAACCGGATGAAAGTGCTGAGAAAAGCCGGCTGCTGTCTTTAGTGGCGGTCTCAGGGTTTATACGGATCACCCCTCCGGAATTCGCTCCGAATATACTTCCCTCCGGGCCCTTTAATATCTCTATCCCGCCGACACTGCCGGCATCAAGGGCATTGAGGTAAGTATTACCCCCGGCATCAGTGAGTAAAAATTCATCCATGTAAATTTTGACATTGCGAACCCCATATGGAGACCGCAGTAAACTGCCTCTTATAGATAAGCGGTAACTGCCCGGCGACCTCTCTTCCATACGTACGCCGGGAACCGTATTAAATACAGGAACCAGGGTAGCAGGCGGCTGGTTCTCCATGGCTCCGGGGCCAATAACACTAACGGAAGAAGGCAGGCTCAAAATCGGCTGTTCGGAAAAATAAGCTTTAACTACCACTTCGGACAGCAGAGAAGAATCTGCTGCAACCTGCGATCTGACAGAAAATGAGAAGAATGTAAGAAGAACAACGACCCAGTATAATCTAAATAACATGCTCTTAAGAAATTACTATTACATGGCTTATAACCTGCGTTGAACAAACATTGTTCTCTCATTTTCTCCATCATCAGGCAAACCTGCCGGAACTTCAGGCGTTATAATACAGGTTGCAAATGAAATGATCGATTTTTATTGACAACAGCAACCCTGGCTAAAATAATAAAAACATTAAAAGCATAATAGTATGGCTATCATCTATCCTGAAATGTATAATGGAACAGGCAAACATCCCTATCCTGCAAATGACGATTCCTCTCATCAAAATGTTAACCTGGCGGAGAGAATCTTCTCTGTAGCAGCAGGAGCATTCCTCTTTTATAAGGGCTTGAAATCCCTGACTGATCACCCCATAAGCGGAGTATCAAAGATGTTAGCAGGAGGAACCCTTTTCTCCCGTGGCATAAGCGGATATTCACTTATTTATAAAAAACTCGGAACAGACAGTACAAAGGCTGAAGCTATTAACATCAAACAGCAGTTTATAGTTAATAAACCGCGTGAGGAAGTATTCCGTTTCTGGAGGAAACTGGAAAACCTCCCGCTTTTTATGCAGCACCTGGAGTCTGTTGAACAAACCGATCCAAAACGTTCTGTATGGAAAGCCAGGTTCGCAAAGGACCTCCCGCCCTTAAGCTGGGAGGCTGTAATTGTGAAAGAACGCGAAAATGAATTCCTGGGCTGGGCATCCGTGGACGGAGCCGCTATTCATAATACCGGAAAAATCGAGTTTAACGATGTTCCCGGCAGCATGGCCACCGAAGTGAAAATAGTTTTCAGCTATCATGTGCCTGCCGGTGGAATTACAACCGGTATTGCCCGGTTATTCTCTCCTGTTATAGAAGATATTATTGCCGGCGATGTAAGAAATTTCAAATATTATATAGAAACAAAGGAGATCCCTGAGCGGGACGGACAATAGTAAGATTTATAATACTACTTATTTTTAAAAAGTCAGGCCGACGTTCAGGACCATACGATTGTATTTATATTCATCTTTCTGAATATATAAATACGTTGTTTCATTCCTGTATGTTGAAAAGGTCTGACTTTTGAAACCAAGTGAAAAATGAATACTGGCTGATCCCCCGGCATTTAAACGTATACCGGCTGCGGGATTGACCATGATTCCACCTTTTAACTGATTTTCTTCGGTTTCATTTTCCAGCCAGTCTAATCCGTAACCTCCGTCGAAGCCTAAATAAGCCGACATATTCTCTTCTTTTAGAAAAACGTAACGCAGCCCTAAGGAAACAGGCATAATAGTAGCCTCTTTGTAGGTATCTAACCCGGCAGAGATCCCCGCTTCAAATCCTATGGCATTTACTTTTATTCCATTAAAAGACTTAAGGTTAAAAATGGGCCGGGTTCCCTCCTGCCCTAATAAGATTCCAAGTTCGGTCTGATTGGTATATTTTAAATGCTGTGCCTCTGTCGCAGAGACAAAGGCAAACAGCATGATAATGAAAGAATAATATTTCACAGCGTATCTTTATGGTTTAGTTGGCTATTTTAATATGGCTAAGCAATTTCAGCTTTCCGGCATTGCTGTAGTCATATTGATAAATTCCATTAGCTCCGGTCACGATTAAGGACTTAGGGCCAGGGATCACATCAGTAGCTTTGATGTCGTCAATGTGCTGAAGCTTGTTAGCCCCGATTTTCATAATATCTGAAGCATTATAGGACTTTAAGCCGTAATCGCCTTCACAAATGAAAAGGTCGGTACCTGAAATGCCTAAACCATGAGGGTTTTGCATTGCAAAAGAGCTAACCAGCCGCGGACTGGCAGGGTCTTGAATATCGAGCACTTCGAGCAGGTTCGTTCCCTGCTGGCAGAAATTTCCGCTCCTCAATGTAACATAAGCATATCTGCCGCTTACGACAACAGGATCGCAACTCGTCACATGACTATAGGTAGACAACTTAACTGGCGCCGCAGGATTTGCTGCGTCGTAAATATGCATCCCGGTAGTAGAACCAATAAACAGTTTATTCTGATACGGAAAGATAGTTTCAATGCCCCAGCCCAGGTTTATATTGTTAACGAAAGTAGGGACAGCCGGGTTGGCTACATTAAATAAGCTAAGTTTTGCCTGATCAACTGTGTACAGATGGCTGCTCATCAGTGTAAACCTCGCCATAGAACCGCCCTGCCCGTAACTCTGGCCAGTTGATGTACTATATAACGCTGCATCGTAATATATAACCCCGCCTTTATTTTCCTCTTTTATCACCTCAGTAACAACGGTATCTTTATAGGTCACTATTATCCCTTTGTCCTTATTCCAGTAGTATGAAGGGAATACATCGTCGACACGGCTTACAAGCCTTGCTCCAAGAGGATCTGAAATGTTAAATGCAAGCAGGTCTATATAATTATTGGCGTAGAGAATGTTATTGTTTACAGCCAGATCGGTATTTCCTGGTATATTAATAAAATTGACAAACTTTGGAGAAGACGGATCCTGGTTATCGACGATATGAATACCTTTATTCACTTCATTGATGAGAAGGTATTTACCGTATATATAGATTTTACCGGGGACGGCAAGTTTTTTGGGATCCTGAAGGCCTATACTTTGCGCCCGCATTTCTGAAGTTTTAATATACACGGGAACATATGTATGATAGGTCCTTGTTTTAAGAACTTCATCTTTACAAGACACGGCGAAAAGGACCGGAAAAATGAGCAGCAGCACAAGAGAACGGGAAAAAGATACAATTGGTTTCATATGAACAAGTTTAGTTACCATCTCTCTACGTACCTGAATAACAGAACGCTACACTAAACAAAAAATAATAAATTAAGCGGGCAAAAAAAAAGCCGCTCTCCTTTTAGAGAACGGCTCTTATCCTACTCAGAATAACTATGCGTGCTGCCCGGTGTGTACGCCTTCTGCAAATTCTTCGCACATTTTTTTATTAAAGGCCGGCAGATCACCTGGATTACGGCTGGTTACCAGTCCCTGGTCTACTACAACCTCCTGATCGACCCAGTTAGCACCGGCATTAATCAGGTCTTGTTTTATAGAGGGGTATGAGGTCATTTTCCTGCCCTGTACAACCTGGGCATCAATGAGAGTCTGCGGGCCGTGACAAATGGCTGCCACCGGTTTACCTGCCTCAAAAAAAGATTTCACAAAGTTTACAGCATCCTTGTTCGTGCGCAGCGAATCTGGATTTAATACGCCTCCCGGAAGCAAAAGACCATCGTAGTCATCTGCATTAACGTCAGATATCACCTTATCTACATTCAATTCAACAGACCAGTGATCTTTGTCCCATGCCTTTACTTTGTCAGCCTGCGGAGAAATAATGTGTACTGTTGCACCAGCGTCTTCCAGTGCCTGTTTAGGGCTGGTTAATTCTACCTCTTCAAAGCCATTCTCTGTCAGGATGGCGATGTTCCTGTTACTCAATTTAGCCATAACAATTAAATTAATACTAGACATTTATATTCTGTTCCTGGTTTACTCCGATAACCGTATTACTACGGAAACATCATTAAAACCATCGGGAATAATATTATTACACCTGTCTGATCGAATTGTTTAGAGACATTTAAATTGGCGGCTTGGTGTTTTTTAAGAAAACAATATCTTTGATTTTAAGAAAAATTTATGCACTTAAAGAAACGTATCGCAATTTTCGCATCTGGCTCCGGTTCCAATGCTCAAAAAATAATGGAACATTTCAAAAAGCATAATGATGCAGAGGTTGCCATTGTTCTTACGAATAATGCCGATGCATTCGTGCTTCAGCGTGCTGATAATTTTGAAATCCCGACCCATATTTTCGACAGGTATGAGTTTACCAAAACCGACTCCGTAGTTAACCTGCTTAAAAGCCTAGAAGTTGACCTGATCGTTCTCGCCGGTTTCCTGTGGCTGATCCCGGAAAACCTGCTGAAAGCATTTCCTAATAAGGTTATCAATATTCACCCTGCATTACTTCCCAAATACGGAGGTAAGGGAATGTACGGCGATTTCGTCCATAAAAGTATAATGGAAAACGGGGAGGATGAGTCGGGCATCACTATTCACTTTGTCAACGAACATTTTGATGAGGGGGAGATAATACACCAGTCAAAATTCAGGATTGAAAAAGGTGATGATCTGGAAATGGTAAAGTTCAAAGGGCAGCAGTTAGAACACCTGCATTATCCCAAAGTGATTGAGTCTTTACTAAAAAAAATGAAAAGCTTATAAATAAAAAGAGCAGCCGCGCTGCTCTTTTATTTTCTGAAATTTATCTCTTAGAAGCCAAAGCCGATAAGTATACCGGTACGGATGCCCATACCATCTATCGCTTCGCTGACATCAGGTGCGTCGCTGCCATCATCCGCTTTAACTCTTCCGGAATTAAAACTTGGTCCGAAGAAAAGGTCTAAAACAAATCCGCTTCCGTATGTCCATTGCCGCCCGAGCAGTACACCTCCTCCAATAGATGAATAAGAGCCTTTATTCTCATCGGCTTTAAGCGTATAATTCTGATAGCGTGCAAACGGCCCGATATACAATCCATTTAACGCATTTCCTTTAGGGTAATACCTGTATTCGGGGGTAACAGAAAAACCGGAAAACCTGGTATCGCTAAGCTTCAGCCCCATATAGGCCGCACCTAACTGCCAGGAATTCTTTTCGCTGATCCTTTGTTCGTAAAAAACAGATCCGGTACTTAATAGCGCACTTATCGGATTAATCTTGACAGTGTGGCCCGGATTCTGAGCCCGGGCTTTAAAAAATCCCAGAGCAATGATAATGCAGACAAGTAGTAGGTTTTTCTTCATAATTATCTTATTTGTATTGAGACCGTACGACAAAAAACTTTGATTAGCTACAAATGAAGATTAAAAAAAAATTCTGATTTCATTTTTGTAGTTTTGCGCCTTCAAATTTTTCTTTAATGAGCCATCCCGTAAAAATAAAAAACGCTTTAATTTCAGTCTTTTATAAAGACAACCTTGAACCCTTAATACATCAGTTAAAGGAATCGGGAGTAACATTTTACTCCACAGGCGGAACTGAAAAATTTATACGGGATCTTGGATATGATGTAATTCCGGTAGAAGACCTTACAGGTTATCCCTCCATACTGGGCGGCAGAGTTAAAACCCTCCATCCAAAAGTTTTCGGGGGAATATTATCACGCCGCGACTTTGCCCAGGATAAAGAGCAGGCTTTACAATATGAAATTCCGGAAATCGACCTGGTAATAGTAGACCTTTACCCTTTCGAAGAAACGGTTAAAGCCGGGCTTGGAGAAGAAGAAATCATCGAAAAAATTGATATAGGCGGAATTTCGCTCATCCGTGCTGCTGCCAAGAATTTCAATGATGTAGTAATCGTTGCATCGAAAAACGACTACAGCACACTTCTGGAAATTCTTAAAGAAAACCAGGGCAGTACAGATCTTGCACAGCGAAAAGCTTTTGCGAAAAAGGCATTTAATATCTCATCTCATTACGATACTGCGATCTTCAATTATTTTAACCGGGAAGAACCTTTAACCATATTCAAGCAAAGCGAACAGCAGTCGCAGGTATTGCGTTATGGAGAGAATCCACATCAGAAAGGTTATTTTTATGGTAACCTGGATGAAATGTTCAGCAAGCTTAACGGAAAAGAACTATCTTATAACAACCTTGTAGACATTGATGCTGCTGTCGCGCTTATAGATGAATTTGAAGAGCCTACATTTGCTATTCTTAAACATACAAATGCCTGTGGAGTGGCAAGCAGGTCATCTCTTGCTGATGCATGGAAAGACGCCTTAGCCTGCGATCCGGTATCTGCATTCGGAGGTGTTATCATCTGCAATGGCGAAGTAGACGGAGAAACTGCAACGGAGATAAATAAGCTTTTCTTCGAAGTTCTTATTGCTCCTTCATTCAGCGAAGAGGCATTAAAGACCCTTACCGAAAAGAAAAACAGGATCCTCCTGCTGAGAAAAGATGTCAGGCTTCCCGAAAAACAATTTAAGACTTTACTTAACGGAGTTATTGAACAGGATAAAGACCAGACGATCGAAGGCCCTGAGAAAATGAACCCTGTTACGGAGAAAAAACCTACGGAGCAGGAGCTTAAGGATCTTTTCTTTGCAAACAAAATTGTAAAACACACCAAATCAAATACTATTGTTCTTGCAAAGAACGGCCAGTTACTGGCAAGCGGAGTTGGACAGACATCCAGAGTAGATGCTTTAAGGCAGGCGCTGGAAAAAGCAAAGTCGTTCGGATTCGATGTAAAAGACTCTGTAATGACATCTGATGCATTTTTTCCATTCCCTGACTGCGTGGAAATCGCTGCAGACGCAGGGATCGGCGTTATTCTTCAACCCGGCGGCTCAATAAAAGATCAGCTTTCTATTGACAAGGCAAATGAAAAAGGTGTGGCAATGGTAATAACCGGGGTACGTCACTTCAAACATTAAGCTGAACCGTGTTCCTTCGTTTTTAACTGCTGCCTTAGCTGTATAAACAGCTGGCAGCTTAACAAAACACAAAACATTAAAACTAGCATTATTACCAGAGAGCAGGTGGCTGGACGGTTAAAAAGTTAGCGCTTTGTGTAAAATTTTTAACAAGTAATACTATTAAAAAAAAGACGTTAAATTTGCGTACTTTTTAAAACTTTTAAGATTTCTTTAATGGGTTTATTTAATTGGTTTACACAAGAAATTGCCATTGACCTTGGGACAGCAAACACCCTCATCATACATAACGATAAAGTAGTAGTAGACGAGCCTTCGATCGTTGCTTTTGACCGGACTACCAACAAGGTAATCGCTATCGGCAGGCAAGCGATGCAGATGGAAGGTAAGACCCACGAAAATATAAGAACTGTACGTCCTCTGAAGGACGGTGTAATTGCAGACTTCAATGCTGCTGAGCATATGATCCGTGGAATGATCAAAATGATCAACAACGGAAAAGGCTGGTTTTTCCCTTCACTGAGGATGGTTATTTGTATTCCTTCGGGCATTACTGAAGTTGAAAAACGCGCGGTGCGCGATTCTGCGGAAATTGCAGGCGCTAAAGAAGTATATCTTATACATGAGCCTATGGCTGCGGCAGTAGGTATAGGCATTGATGTGGAAGAACCTATGGGTAATATGATCATCGATATCGGCGGGGGAACCACTGAAATTGCTGTTATTGCGTTATCCGGTATTGTTTGCGACCAGTCTATCCGTGTTGCAGGCGACAACTTTGACAGCGATATTGTACAATATATCCGCCGTCAGCATAACATAATGATCGGAGAACGTACTGCAGAAAAGATCAAGATCGAAGTTGGGGCTGCCTTACCGGAGCTTTCTGATCCTCCGGCTGATTTTGCAGTTCAGGGACGAGACCTGATGACAGGGGTGCCAAAGCAGATCACTGTATCTTATACTGAGATTGCTCATTGTCTTGATAAGTCTATCTCTAAAATAGAGGAAGCCATATTAAAGGCGCTTGAGATTACCCCTCCGGAACTCTCTGCGGATATTTACCAGACAGGTATATACCTTACCGGCGGCGGAGCTCTTTTAAGGGGCCTGGATAAAAGGGTTGCTGCCAAAACCAAACTGCCTGTACATGTTGCTGAAGATCCGCTCCGTGCAGTAGTAAGAGGTACCGGAACAGCACTCAAAAACATCGGAGGATTCAAATTTTTAATGCAATAATTTTAAAATAATTAGGAGTTACGGATGATGATTGTGTACTACCGCCATAAACAGCGCGATAGAACCAGTCATCATCCCGGGCTCATAATTTACGAAACAAGAATATGCGTAACCTCTGGCTCTTTATCAGTAAGTACAACGCATTCTTTTTATTCATCATATTTTTCATTCTTTCGATCGTTCTTTTCGTAAGAAATAACTCGTTTCAGAAAGCAAGCATTTTTAACTCGTCTAACCAGTTTATAGGCAGCGCTTTTGAGACTATCAATTACTTTCAGAGCTACCTTAATCTGACAAAAGTAAACGACAGTCTGGCGGCGGAAAATGCCAGGCTCAGACAGGAACAAAAAGTTTCATTTTATAATGACAGCCTTGATATGCGAACGGTCAAAGATACCAGCACGCATCAGCAGTACACCTATATCGTAGCCCAGGTGGTGAATAATTCTATACACCTGAGAGATAATGTACTGACCATAAACCGGGGAAAACGGCAGGGAATTGAAAAGGGACAGGGTGTTATCTGCCCCTCGGGAATAGTGGGAATCGTTATAAATGTATCCAATAATTATGCGACTGTAAGGTCCTTATTACATAGTGAAACTAAAATAAGTGCCAGTATCAGGGAAAATAACGCCTTTGGCTCACTGGTATGGGGAGAAGGAAATTTCGATCCGAGAATCGCTGTTCTGAAAGATATTCCCAATCATATTTCCGTGAAACGGGGACAACAGATCATTACCTCCGGATATTCATCACTCTTCCCGAAAGGATTGCCAATCGGACGAATTCTACGTACAGGAGTTAAGGGCGGCGAAAGCTTCCTGGATATTGAAGTAAAGCTCAGTACTGATTTCTCCACGTTACAATATGTGTATGTAATTAAAAATGTTCTTGCTTTAGAGAGGCAACAGCTGGAAGCTCTGGATCTGCAGAAATGATAAGGATAATTATAAGTAATTTAATACGGTTTGCGGCACTGGTTTTTATCCAGGTCTTTTTGCTTAAGAATATAGGCTACTATAATCTGGCAACCCCATACCTGTATATACTTTTTATATTGCTGCTGCCTTTTGAAACACCGAACTGGCTTTTATTTGTCCTGGCTTTTACAGCCGGACTTACTGTTGATTCTTTTTACGACACACCAGGAATAAATGCGGCCGCCTGCTCTGTACTGGCTTTTGTGCGCACTATATTTATAAACCTCACCGTACAGCGCCAGGGTCTGGAAACAGAGCCAGAACCGAAACTTGGAATAATGGGATTCAGATGGTTTTTCTTCTATTCAGGCATATTAACTCTGTTCCACCACTTTACCTTATTTTTGCTGGAGTCTTTTACTTTTTCTGATTTAAAGTATACACTAATCCGGATTATTTTAAGTTCTCTTTTTACAGTATTTTTAGTTTTATTATCCGAGTTTGTCTTCTTCCGTAAGAAAGAGCGTTAATGAATAGTTTTTTTCAAAGAAGGTATGTGGTGCAGGGGATCTTTATAGCAATAGCTATTATTCTGCTCATCCGTTTATTTTACATCCAGATCATTGATAAAAGTTATTTTTTATCAGCGAATAACAACGTTTTGAGGAGGGTTAATATCTATCCGGCCCGCGGTATCATTCTTGACCGTAAAGGTAAAATACTGGTACAGAACGAACCGGTATACGACCTTATGGTTATACCGAGAGAGGTAAAGGAGTTAGACACGCTGGAGTTGTGCCGTTTAATCGGAATCGACAAAAAAGGGTTTGACAAGCGGTTAGACAAGGCCCGCAAATATTCGCCTTACCGGGCATCTGCTTTCGAAAAGCAGCTTTCGGCTCTTACCTACGCCCGGCTTCAGGAGAAACTGTTTGAATTTCCGGGATTCTACGCCCAGAACCGTTCAGTACGCCGGTACCCGGACACTGTTGCGGCACAGTTCCTGGGGTATATCGGAGAAGTAAATGACCGGGATATAGAACGTTCGGAAGGTTTTTACCGGCCCGGCGATTATATCGGGAGAACGGGGGTGGAAAAATCGTACGAAGACCTGCTCAGAGGACAGCGCGGCGTACAGAACCTGATGGTCGATGCATTTAACAGGCCAAAAGGCCATTTCGCCGAAGGCCGTTACGATACTCTTGCCGTGTCCGGAGATAAGCTGATCTCCTCCCTCGATAAGGACCTTCAGAAATTTGCTGAACAGCTTATGAGAAATAAACTGGGCAGTATAGTAGCTATAGAACCTTCAAGCGGCGAAGTGCTGGCTTTTGTAAGCAGCCCGACATACGATCCTAATATGATGGTTGGACGGCAAAGGGGGAAGAATTACGGTGTGCTTGATAAGAACCCATATAAGCCGATGTTTATACGGCCGATACAGGCTCAATACCCTCCCGGCTCAATATTCAAAGTGATCAATGCACTTGTTGCCCAGCAATTCGGGCAGGCAGGCCCGGAAACCCGTTATTTCTGCGCCGGTGGTTACAGGTATGGTAATCGTGTAATGCGCTGCACCCACGTGCACGGCTCCGTAGATCTTGCACAATCTATACAATACTCCTGCAATACCTATTACGGGTATACGTATAACAGGATAATCGACCATGCCGGGATGCGTCCTGTCAATGCATTTAAAAGATGGAGAGAGGCTGTGGCAAAATTCAATATCGGCTCCAAACTTGATATCGATCTGCCGAATGAGCTCAAAGGGCTCCTGCCCACAGACAAGTTATATACAAAACGCTGGGGAAGTGACAAATGGGGTTCAAGCTTTAATATATCTCTTTCGATAGGCCAGGGCGAGCTGGGTATAACACCGCTGCAGATGGCAAACGTAGCAGCGACTGTTGCCAACCGCGGATACTTTTACAAACCGCATCTGATCAAAGCCATAGGCGAAAAAAATGTCGTAAAAGAAGAGTATACCAAAAAGAACAGCGCAGGCATTGATCCTAAATATTATAATATTGTGGTTGAAGGTATGAGCCGGGCAGTGAACCAGCCCGGAGGAACTGCCTACAACCGTGTTACTATTATTCCGGGGATAGAACTTTGCGGAAAAACAGGTACTGTACAGAACCCCCACGGCAAGGACCATGCTGTATTTTTTGGCTTCGCTCCGCGGAACAATCCTAAAATAGCCATAGCCGTAGTTATAGAGAACGTAGGGTTTGGAGCAACCTGGGCTGCTCCCATTGCCAGCTTTTTGGCCGAAAAATATATCAGGGACAGTATTTCAAGACCAAAAGCGGTCATAGACTACTACCTGAACAAAGATTTATTACCGGGCCATGAAAGACCTAAGGTAAAAGCAAAACCGAAAGAAGCAGATAGCACTTCAAATGAACAAAAACCTGTAGCGCCGGTATCTGCAAACACCAAAGCTGTATTAAAAAATGATTAATCAGAGAAGCATCTTCTTCAATGTCGACTGGATTACTATCCTGATATATCTCGCGCTTTGCACTATAGGCTGGTTCAATATCCATGCAGCGGTATATGACCCGATGAATCCCAGCATTGTCGATATGGACACCAACTATGGCAAGCAGCTGCTCTTTATTGTCAGCGGCCTCCTTCTGGGCGTAGTCATACTGTTGATGGACGGAAAGTTCTTCAGTACAGCCTCTCCCATATTCTACGGAGTTACCCTGCTGTTGCTGGTACTGGTTCTTGTGGTTGGACGGAACGTTGGCGGAAACCAGGCCTGGATACCGATTGGCAGTTTCAGGCTGCAACCCTCTGAGTTTGCAAAATTCTCTACCTGTCTGTTGCTCGCCAGGTATCTGAGCTCGACCAATATGAAGTTAAGCGACATCCAGACTCTCGTAGTATGCGGACTCATATTGCTTATTCCGATGGGACTTATCATGCTTCAGCCCGATACCGGCTCAGCTCTTACGTTCACCTCGCTTATTTTCGTTTTATACCGAGAAGGTATGTCGGGTTATTTCCTGGTTATCGGCGCACTTCTTATTACGCTCTTTATATTGTCTCTTATAGTAAATAAGTTGCTGCTTACTATATTGCTCATTATTGCAGCCGCTCTTATCATCTATTTTTCAAAAAAGACGAGGAAGTTCATAACTATGATTTCAGCGGGAACAGTTGTTTCTGTCGCTTTTATATTCTGTGTCGACTTTGCTTATAATAATGTATTGCAGTCTCACCAGAGAAACAGGATTGATGTTATCCTTGGGAAGATCAATGATCCAAGGGGCCAGGGATATAACCTGAATCAGTCGAAAATTGCTATCGGCTCGGGCGGTTTGTATGGTAAAGGTTATCTTCAGGGTACGCAGACAAAGTATGACTTTGTGCCCGAACAAAGCACTGACTTTATTTTTTGTACTGTTGGTGAGGAATGGGGATTTATAGGGAGCCTGGTCGTTGTGGGCTTATACCTCACCCTCCTTATCCGGATAATAAATCTTGCGGAGCGACAGCGATCCTCTTTCTCCAGAATTTATGGATATGGGGTTGCCTCCATTCTCTTCTTCCACTTTTTCATAAATATTGGAATGACGATAGGGCTGGTACCTGTAATAGGTATCCCCCTGCCCTTTCTGAGCTACGGGGGATCTTCTCTTTGGAGTTTCACCATCCTGCTGTTTATTATGTTAAAGCTGGACGCTAACAGGATGGGGATTATCTGAGCTGGCAGCCTTAGGGCCGTAGCCTTAGGCTACGACCAACACTCTCATAAGGCGACTGCCCCTGATTGCTACTAAGCCGGGAAACGCCTGCTCAGCAATTCATAAAACTTATCTGCCGTGGCCTGTTTCGCCGCCCAGTTATTCTTAGCGGCGTAGTTTGCCTTAAGAAAACTATCAGCAGCCTCCAGCGTATCAAACCTGTTAACCAGTTCGACAGCTTCGCTGTAAGCCAGGCTATAGCCATTAAACAGATCGCGGATGAACAACAGCTTATCATTCAAGCTAATGATAGATTTAAGATCTTTTACCGGCTCTGTGTATCTGGCCGTGGGCTGGTTCTGATTCTTTTGTGCAAAAATAATATCGTTTACAGTAGGGCGGTTTACTTCTTCTGCAGCTGCAGACTGCGGCTGAACTTCAATTGTGGCTACGCGTTCTGGTATAATAACTTCGTTAATTACCGGGCTTTCGGCCTTTGAAGCTGAAGGTGCCGCGCTTTCAGCTTCCGGCATAACTACTTTTTCCTGCGCAGGTACAGGCTCTTCCGCTCCGGATTCCTCAGGCTGTGCCAATTCCGCTTCAGGCTCCTGCTTATCCGGAGCAGATGATACTACCGGCTCAGGAGTAAGGGTCTCTGGCTGCTGGACGACAGTCTCCGGTTCAGGCACTGCAGTTTCCGGAACTTTCACGTCTTCCATTATCAGGGGAGCTGATTCCTGTTCTGTCTGAACCTGAACATTTTCCCTTTCCTGCGACGGGGCGGCCCGCTCAGGAACAACTGTTTCAACTACTGGCTCCCTGAAAAGCGAGGGTGCTTTTTCTTCAGCTATAGGTGCCGGCTTTTTTTGTATTTGTACCTCTTCCTCTCTGGCCTCCTGTATTTCCGGCTTATCTTCTTCTGCCAGATTTAATTTCTTCAATACTTTTACATGTTCGGCCAGGAAATCGGAATTAGCAGAAAACAGCTCAAGCTCAAGATCATTGAGGCTCTCAGGGTTTTCAGACAAGTATTGATACTGTTCATTCAACTCGGCCATAATAACTCCCACTTTCCTGAAAATGTCTTTTTTATCCATAATGTAAAAGAGATGTGTGTTAGTAAATCGGTTCTCAAAAATAGTATTAAATTCTGATATTCGCTTTCCGAAAAGAGTGGCAGTATATAAGGGGATATGTTATTTAGCGAATTTCATTTCAGGTCGCACAGCGGCCCAAGGGGGAGCATAGAGGTTATTTGCGGATCTATGTTCTCAGGAAAAACTGAAGAACTGATCAGGCGTTTACGCAGAGCGAAAATAGCGAAGCTGAATGTCGAGATCTTTAAACCTAAAACGGACACCCGCTATGATGAGACTGCCGTAGTATCTCACGACTCCAATTCCATTCAGTCTACCCCCGTTGAAAATGCCTCTTCAATCCTGCTGCTTGGCGCACATACCCAGGTGGTCGGCATAGACGAAGCCCAGTTCTTCGATGACGAACTTCCTGAAGTTTGTATTAAGTTAGCTGCAAAGGGGATAAGGGTAATTATTGCAGGGCTGGACATGGACTTCCAGGGAAGGCCATTCGGACCGATGCCTGCTTTGATGGCAATCGCGGAGGATGTTACCAAGGTGCATGCAGTATGTGTACAATGTGGTGCCCCGGCGAGTTTTTCTTACAGGACTGCAAACATTGCATCGAGAATACTTCTCGGCGAGAAGGAAAGTTATGAGCCCCGTTGCAGGATGTGTTTTACACTCGTTCCCTGAGCTTATTCGAGCACTACCTTTAATGCCCTGGTCTTGTTATTGAACCTGAGTTTATACAGGTATATTCCCGTAACAAGGCCTTCCATATTATTTCTGATAACGTGAACACCACCTGGATAAGGCTGATTTTCAACCAGCGACCTTACCCTTTGCCCCTGCAGGTTAACCAATTCGAGGCTGAGCTTACCTCCCTCAGGCAGAAAAAGCTTAACAGAGCCGATCTTTGAGCTACCGCTTGTTGAAGTTACCGGATTAGGATAAGCAGTCATATTCAGCACTGAGATATCAGCATCTTCCTCGGCATTTATTACCTTGTATTTTTCCTCAGCCAGCGCTGCGCTCTGTTTTATATCATTAAGATCATCGCCCCCTATAACTGCAAATGCAACTTTCACAGACGAATAGGCAGGAATAGTGAAGGGGCCGTAACCCGATACAAAAGCCACGTCCAGACCGTTCTCAGTATCTGCACCAAGCGATGTGGCTTTTACTCCCGACGACAGGGTCTGGAACTTCTCAGCGACACTGAAAAGATCGTCCTGCAGTATATTGCCGCTAAGCGTATTCGACAGGGGGTAGTATGCAGGCGCTACGGAGGAGCTAAGCAACTTCACTCCGGCGTACGCCGAATTGCTGCTCTTCTTATCATAGACATATGCGAGCCTCGAAGCAGGGTCGTATGCTGTGGCATTCTGGCTTGCATCAGTTATATCCCAATCCGTAAACATTGCGATATAAACGTTACTTAGAGATGCAGATGTCTGGTTGGCAACCTCATATTCCGAAATGACATATTTATCGTCTGCGGCCTGTACATAAGTATTATTACTCACCCGCACATTCAGCTTCGAGGGATTGGCGCTATCATCGAACTCCGCGCGTGCGGCAAACACACCCGGGGTTCCCTCAAGTTGTTCGATCCTTACCCGTTTTACAAAATGCTCATCAGACCTGCTGTTAGTGGCTCTCACATTATTTGAAACCGAAGTTGCCGAGTTTCCTATCATCAATGCCGACTCATAAAGCATCTGAGCTCCCTTATACGTAAAACCGGCTCCGTTTTCCCTGCCGCTGTCGCTGTAACCCAGCCGGCCGTTACTGGTAAAGGTAGTGGTTATATAGTTTGTACTCACATCCAGATAATCTTTGGCTACGATCAGACTAAAACCTTCAGAATCCTGGTAGGTACCTTCGTTAGCCGTATAGTTTATCCGGAAGTCGACCAGGGTATTATCAGGTGTACCAGACTTAACGTATACTTTAAAAGCCCCTATTCCATTTGCTGTTTGTAAAGAGCCCATAAGCGGTACAATCTTCCGCACCGGCATCACATTTACATTAGTATTCGTGCTGCTTAATGAAACCTCCAGGTTGGTTACCTCAAAGAGAAAATTTTTAAGGTCGACGTAAATAGTGAGCGTATCGCCTGCGGGAATTGCACCGTTACCATTATCCCGGAATACAAGATTCTGATATCTTATCGAAGGGGATTTTTCCGTGAGAGAACGATAGACATTTAGACGTCCGCTGCCTATTTTACCGGCGTATGAGGGATTAAGATTATCAATCTTATCTGCTGTAACCCTGAGCTGCTCTCCTACCTGCTGCATATTGAGTTCAGGGAAACTGGCTCTTACAAGCGCAGCCGCACTGCTCACAACAGGGGTAGCCATAGAAGTTCCGGTTTTATAACCGTATGTATTGTTATAGGTAGTACTGTAAATATTTGTTCCGGGCGCCGATATGGAAACATGATTCCCGTATTTCGAAGATGATGCCCTGACATCAGCCGAGGTTACATTTGCAACTGTAAAAACACCGGGGAATGCAGCCGGATATTCGATAGCGTTGCCCGAAACGATATTGCCTGCAGCGGCAATGATCAGACAGTTGTTAGCTATTGCATAATTTACAATATCTGCTCCCAGCTGGCTTCTCACCTCTCCACCCCAGGAACAGTTAATTATTTTGGCACTGTCATCAACAGCATATTTTATACCTTCATAACCCTGGAAAATATCTTCGCTGTTATTATCGGCACCCACTTTTACGATCAATAATTTTATAGCATTAAATGCGACACTGCTTATACCTTTTGCGTTGTCGGTGATGGCTGCAGCGATACCGCTTACGTGCACTCCATGATCACTTGCCGAGCTTTTCACATTAGGGTCGTTATCCGGCACAGGGTTCAGTCCATTTGCACCGATAATATCCCATCCGTTATAATTATCTATGTAACCGTCATGGTCGTCGTCTATGCCATTTACGGGATCTGCGGTATTGATAAATATATTCGCAGCCAGGTCTTCATGGTCAAGATCAGATCCGCTGTCTACAATGGCTACCTTAACAGCAGGGAGATTACGTACTAAATCCCAGGCCTGACCCGCTTTAATCTGGTTCAGATAAGACTGAAGGTTGCTTCTGTAAGCCGGGTCGTCCGGAGAATAGGAAGTATGGTAAATATAACTCGGTTCGGCATATTCTACATTTTCATCTGCAAGCACTTCAGTTATCACGTCCTCTATAACTGCATTACCGCTAAACTTCAATTCGAAGATTCTCGAAAGACCTATTGAATCCTGCTTCCCGGAAAGTGCAGATGTCCTGGCATCGGAGGTTTTTTCCGGAAACTTTTGAACAAGCTCTTTTATTGCTGCCGATTTCAGTGAGCCTAGAGTTCGTACCGACTGTATCTTTGCTCCCGAACGTGCCGAAGGTTTGAACTTGACGATGATCGTGTTCGGAAGATAATCTCTCGCAGTCATACCAGCAGCCATTGTAAACCGGCCCTTTTTACTCTCATCCTGTTGTGCCTGCACAACAGAGGCACATCCTATTAAACAACAGAAAAGTAGAATTCTGATCATTCTCCTGAATTTACATTATACCTTCTCTATTTTAAAAGATCAAGCACATTAAACATCTTTTGTTTTATAGCAGAAGTACTTCCGCTATAATTATTGGTAATAAAAGAAAACACGACAGGTGTTCCCGAACTGCTCTTTTCATATCCTGTATAACACAGCACGTTCCTGATACTACCACTCTTCATTTTCATATTATTATATACCGGCAGGCTTTCATAGAAACTGCCGAACCATGGCTCTTTTCTTGCAGCTTGCAGGATACGTGCCATACTTAAAGTGGTTATACGGTTTTCGGGAGACAATCCGCTTCCATCGAGGATAGCCATCGAATTCGGATCTATGCCAAGTTTATTTTTCCAGAGCTGTGTTATTACATCGGTGCCTTCTTCAAATCCGGCTTTGCCTTTTGCTTTCATCGAAAGTGTTCTTAATATATCTTCCGCATATAAGTTAATGCTCTTCTGATTGAGCCAGTAGATCACCTTCGATAATGAAGGCGAAGCGTAATTATCGACAGCAGTATATGCCACAGGCAGAGCTTTTCCCTGTACGGCCATTCTCCTCACCGTAGTCGCATTACCTGTGATATTTATTCCCGAAGCCTGCAGCTTTCCCTTCAGCTCATAGGCGAGCGAAAAAGCAGGATCTGGCAGAGCGATCATAATGGTTTTATTTAAATCGGCAGCATAAGTACCTCTAAGATATACTATTTCGGAATATGGGGATGAATAAGCATACACATTATCTCCGGTTCCTGCCTTTCCCGTTGTCACTTCGTTGATAACAGACAGATAGGATACCTCCGGAGAGGTTCTGAGTAAAGCAGCAGGGCTACCGGGAGAGTTTCCGGGCCTGAAGCTAAGCCCGATTGAGTTTTCACGCCAGCTGGCTGCGCTTGCCCCTGCACCGTAATAGTTCCCTATGTCCTGCCATACCCAACCGGCAGGAAGGGTTTGAGTGCCAAATAAAAGGTCGTCTACTATAATATTTCCTTCAATTACCAGAACGCCCGCTTTCTTCAGGGCGGCTGCCCAACGGTTCAGAAGAACATCGGGCTTCGTCCCAGAATACCTGTCGCTCCCCAACGTAGGATCGCCGCTCCCTTTAAGGATCAAGTCTCCGGTTAATGTACCTTTTGTTAGGGTACCGTTATATCCCAGTTTAGTCTCCCATGTAAAACCATCACCGAGTATACTGAAGGCCGATACGGATGTGATAGTTTTTAATGTGGACGCCGGAGCCAGACCGGCATCCGGATTTCCCGAGAAAATGACAGTTCCGGTTTCTGCGTTCAGAACAGTAAGCGAACTCTGACCGTATTTTAACTGCGGATCATTTCTAAAAGCAGTAAATGTTTTTTCAATTCTTTCCTGCAGCGGCTGCGCATGGAGAAAGACAAAAGTGCAGGCAAAAAGAAGAGTAGATAAAAAGCGTCTCATAGATAAAAAACAAAGGCGGCAATTTGAGAAACTTGCCGCCTTTAAAAGTATAGAAAAATTCTTATGCTTTAAGAATTCCTTCTTTCAAAAGATATTCCGCGATCTGAACAGCATTCGTTGCTGCGCCTTTACGCAGGTTATCTGCAACGATCCACAGGTTAAGGGTATTGTCCTGCGATTCATCGCGACGGATACGCCCTACAAATACCTCATCTTTTTCGTGTGCATCTTTAGGCATCGGATATTTTAAGTTTGCAGGATCATCGACAACGATTACGCCATCCTGTTGTTCGAGCAGGGTACGGACTTCTGCAAGGTCAAAATCATTTTCAAACTCAATATTAACCGATTCTGAATGGCCTCCCATTACAGGAATACGCACCGTTGTTGCAGTTAAACGGATAGAATCATCTTCCATGATCTTCTTGGTTTCAAGGATCATTTTCATTTCTTCTTTAGTATAACCGTTATCCTGGAAAACGTCTATCTGCGGAATTACATTCAAATCGATAGGATATGCATAAGCCATAGGCCCGTCAACTCCTTTACGTTCGTTCATTAATTGTTCTACTGCTTTGACTCCGGTACCTGTAACAGATTGATAGGTAGACACAACCACTCTTTTTATACCGTATTTCAGGTGAAGCGGTTTCAAAATCACTACCATCTGGATAGTTGAGCAATTTGGATTCGCAATGATCTTATCCTCCGCAGTAAGAACATGTGCATTTACTTCAGGCACAACAAGTTTTTTTGCCGGATCCATTCTCCACGCTGAAGAATTATCGATCACCGTTATCCCTGCTTCCGCAAAGCGCGGCGCCTGCTCAAGGGAGGTACTGCCACCAGCAGAAAATATAGCCACCTGTGGTTTCATCTCAATCGCATCGTCAACGGTTACCACCTTGTACTTCTTTCCCCTGAACTCTACTTCTTTACCAGCACTTTTAGCTGATGCTACCGGAATAAGTTCACTTACAGGAAAATTGCGCTCTGCTAATACTTTTAACATCACCGAACCAACGAGGCCAGTAGCGCCTACAACTGCGACTTTCATTTTGCTTTTTTAGATTAAATAGTTGAAATTTAATTTTTTAAACCCTAAACCTGGCAAATATGAAAAAATGTTTAGTTTTTCTCCTTATTTATTTTGGAATATTTGCTGTTACAAGGGGACAAATGAGCGACGATTTCCACGATGGAAACTTTAGTTCATCCCCGGCATGGTATGGCGATCTTGACCGCTTTACCGTTAACAGCTCCACACAACTTCAAACAATTTCCAATCCATCCGCACAAACAGTCTCTCTTACAGCAGAAAGTGCACTGGCCTCCAATGTCAAATGGACTTTCTTCATTCAGCTCGGCTTCGACCCCTCCTCACAGAACCAGGCAAAGATCTATCTCATCTCCGACCAGCAGGACCTTAAGGCGGGTCTGAACGGGTACTTTCTCCAGATAGGCGAAAATGGAAATACGGACTCGTACGACCTTTACAAGCAGAGCGGAACCACTGTTACACGCCTGATAGATGGCCCGTCAAAACTGCGAAGTAACTCCTCTCAGCTTATAGCAAATATCGAGATCAGCCGTACAAGTGAAGGGATATGGGAACTAAAAACAGCGACAGACGGATCGTCAACCTGGGTTTATGAAGGGACAGCAACAGATAATACCATTATGGTTTCATCCTGGATGGGTGTATCCTGCAGATATACAACGTCAAACTCAGGAAAGTTCGTTTTTGATGATTTTGCCATCAGGGAAATGGAACCTGGCAATAGCCCGGAAAACCCCTACCAGGCCAGGAGAAATGATATTGTTATCAACGAAATAATGGCCGACCCGTCGCCGCAGATCCAACTACCGGGAGCCGAATTTATTGAACTGTGGAATACGACAACAGAAACAATCCAATTGCAGAACTGGAAGGCCGGAGATGCACTTACCAGCACACAACTCCCGTCTGTTCTTTTAGAACCCAGGGGGTTCCTTATTCTATGTGCAAAAGCAGATACTTCCGAATTCAGGAAATACGGGAAAGTTGCCGGCCTTTCGCCCTGGCCTTCCTTAAATAATACGGGAGATATATTAACACTGCGTAATTCGGAGGGGACCTGTATTGATTCGGTTGCCTACAGCGACAAATGGTATAGAAGCACCGAGAAAAAAACTGGTGGCTGGACGCTTGAACTGATCTCTCCGGCAGCAACCTGCACCGGCAGGCAGAACTGGAATGCGAGTTCAGACAGCACCGGCGGCACGCCGGGCAGCAGCAATTCTGTATTTCAGCCAGATCTGCCAGTCTCTGCCCTTAAGCTGATGTCGGCATCCCTTGCAGACAGCACGACCTTGTTATTGCATTTTAACCGACTCATAGACAGCACCCATGCATCTGTTTCCGGCAATTATGTTCTCAACAACGGCGTTGGTTGCCCGGAAACCGTATCTGTTGAGGGGCCGGAGTTTACTACGGTAAGCCTCCATTTCTCTTCAGCCCTTGCCCGGGATAAGTTGTACAGCGTTACTGTCTCCGGTATTCCCGACTGTATGGGAACGCTGATTGCCGCTCCGGACAATTCTGCACAATTCTTTTATGCAGACAGGATAAAGCATGGAAATATCCTCATCAGCGAAGTCCTTTTTAACCCCGGCCCCGGAGGAGTAGACTTTGTGGAAATTTACAACCATTCTGATACGCCGCTGGACCTGCAGGAACTTTATCTGGCGACTATAAAAGACAGCCTCACCGCTATAAAACCGGTTAGCAGGAACCAGATGCTGCTCGACCCGCAGCACTACATGGTACTAACCTCCGACCCTGAAGCTGTAAAAAATCAATATACGGTTAAAGACCCCGAAGCATTTTTAACGCTACCATCCCTGCCCGCTTACAATGACGATCAGGGTACCGTTGTCCTGCTCGGAAAAGACAGCATTATAATCGATCAGTTCAGTTATACGGAAAAGATGCACTTTGCACTGATCAGGGATCCTGAAGGAGTGTCGCTGGAGAGAGTAAATTTTAACAGGCCTGCAGAAGAAGCAGGGAACTTTCGTTCAGCAGCATCTTCAGCTGGTTTTGGTACTCCGGGATATAAAAATTCGCAGGCAGCAGAAAACGTTGATGTAAAGGAAGAAGTATCTCTGACCTCCGAAACCTTTTCTCCCGACAATGATGGTTTTGAAGATGCCTTAATGCTGAACTATCATTTCCAGGAGGCGGGCAGGGTTGCAAACGTCACTGTGTACAACAAAAGCGGAGTCCTGGTAAAACGCCTGGCAAGAAACGTTACGCTGGCAGCCGAAGGAACAATAAGCTGGGACGGGCTGGACGACAGTAACTCGTGCGCAGCATTAGGGATCTATGTAATTTACATGGAGATATTCGACCTTAAAGGAACCCGTAAAAAGTTTAGAAAAAGCTGTGTATTAGCTGCAAAGTTTAATTGACAGCCACAAAAACCCCTGTAAAACGTGCAGATAAGTTATGCTTAAACCCTTAAGAAATAAATTTTAATCCCTAAGTTTGGCATTGGAAAAATTTAGAACTGAACCTCTAAACTACTCTTTTTAAATTTTTAATTTTGACTTTTACTTTTTATAATGGGAAGAGCATTTGAGTTTCGTAAAGAAAGAAAATTTAAGCGCTGGGCAAAGATGGCCGTCCAGTTTACCCGTCTCGGAAAAGAAATAGCCATGGCTGTGAAAGCCGGCGGACCAAATATTGAGTCTAATTCAAGGCTCCGGACAGCTGTTCAGAATGCGAAAGCGGTAAACATGCCGAAAGACCGTGTGGAAGCTGCTATTAAAAGGGCGTCCAGCAAGGATGAAAAAGACTACGAAGAAATTGTCTACGAAGGTTATGCTCCGCACGGGGTTGCAGTGCTGATCGAAACAGCGACAGATAATACCAACCGTACAGTCGCGAATGTAAGGAGTTATTTCAATAAGGTCGGCGGCACGTTGGGCAAAACAGGCTCGCTCGACTTTGTATTCAGCCGTAAATCGGTATTCCGTTTTGAACCAGGAGAACTTGATCTCGAAGAACTGGAACTGGAACTTATTGATGCCGGACTGGAAGACCTGTATGTTGAGGAGGATGAAGAAGGAAAAGATACCGGAGTGATCCATACTTCTTTCGAAGATTTCGGCAAGATGCAGAAATCACTGGAGGAAAAAGGCATAGAGGTGAAAAGCGCAAAACTTGAGCGTATTGCATTATCTACGACTGAGGTAAGTGAAGAGCAGGCTGTCGATGTCTTCAAGCTGGTAGATAAACTTGAAGAGGATGACGATGTTCAGGCGGTTTATCATAATATGGCATAACTGGTCGAAGCGTAGTGCACGATCAAAGCATAAAAAATAAAAGCTTTCTTAATGACTTTTGAAGAGTTTTTCAGAAAAAAGAAAATAGACCTGGTTCAGCTTGAAAAAGATGAGCCAGTGCTGTTCTCTGAATTTAAAAGCCATTATAATTTAATGGGAGAAAAGAGCTTCGATCATACAAAGAAGTTCTGGTTCAATAAATTGCGACGTCTTTACCATCTGGAAACCCTTATTAAAGAAAGTCAGGTACAGGAAGAAAGCAAAATTGCGTCCCAGGCTGAACCTCTTGCCTCTCCAACCATTGAACAAACAGTACTTCCCGGGAACCCTGTACCCGCAGCAACGGATGCTACTACAACAGCTCCAGTTAATAAACCCCGGTTTAAGCCGCGTAATATCCCGGTAAAAGAAGAAGTCAAAAAAGAAGAACCGGCTGTAGAACCGGCCGCAGAAACATCTAACGTCGTCAAAAAACCTGGTTTTAAGCCCAGGAACATTAAATTACAGGATACAGGGAAGCCGGATATTGAAAAGGGGGACGTCCCTTTAGCAGAAAATGCACCTGTTCCCGGCCCATCGCCAGAAGCAGAAGAGCCTTCTAAACCGGCTTATAAACCCCGGTTTACAATGAAAACCGCTGTCAAAAATGCAGAGGTAAGCCGGGGAAATGAACAGGTGCCGGCAACAGAGGGGCAAGGAGACCCGGAGACAGGGACACCTGCTCAGGAAGAACCGGCGAAGCCAGCTTACAAACCCAGGTTCAATATGAAAAACATCCCCCAAAAACCTTTGGAGGAAGGACCTGAAGTACAAGCAGCTGCTGAACAGCCAGCTGCTGAAAATATAATTAAGCCGGAAGAACCACTGGCAGAACAAACGCCAAAACAGGCATATAAACCACGGTTCAGCACGAAAACCATAGTTAAAACTACCGATGCAACTCCGGCAGAGGGCCAGGCTCCTTCAGTGGCCGAAAAAGGAGAATCAAACGCAGAGGAAAATATATCTCCTCAGGAACCTGCAAAACCGGCTTACAAACCCAGGTTCAATATGAAAAACATTCCCCAAAAACCTTTGGAGGAAAAAACAGAGCCACAGGATGCAGCGCCGGATGAACCTGTTAGTGTACCGCAGCCCCCGGTCGCTGAGAAACCGGTTATTGAGGAAAAACCTGCTGAAGCACCCGCAAAGCCAGCTTACAAACCCAGGTTCAACATGAAAAACATTAAGCCCCGGGAAGAATAAAGGCCAGCGAGTTTCTTTTCAATCTTTCTATCACTGTAATTTAAAATCGGCCGATTTGAGATCTCTGCTGTTAGGACCTATAAAAAGCGTAAAATCGCCCGGTTCTGCCAGGTATTTAAGTTCGCTGTTATAAAACTTCAGATCTTCTTCTGTAACATTAAAAGTGATCAACTTTGATTCACCGGGTTTTAAAGTAATTTTCTGAAATCCCTTAAGCTCTTTTACCGGGCGCGTGATACTGCCTGCCAGGTCCCTGATATAGAGCTGCACCGTTTCCCTTCCTTCTATCTGACCGGAATTGGTAATTGTAACACCAGCGGTAATACTCTGCCCCCTGTTTAGTGTCGTTTTGTCGAGTCTTATATTGCCGTAATCAAAAGAGGTATAACTCAGGCCGTAACCAAAAGGATACAGCGGATCGTTGGAAACATCAAGGTAATTAGACCTGAATTTTTCGAACCATTTCCCCTCGGCCAGGGGGCGTCCTGTATTTTTATGATTATAAAAGATTGGCACCTGCCCTACGTTCTGCGGAAAGCTCATGGTTAATTTACCGGAAGGATTTACATCACCGAAGAGCACATCCGCAATGGCACTGCCTGATTCCGAGCCTCCGAACCATACATTTAAAATAGCCGGAACATGCTCGTTTTCCCATTTCAGGGCTAATGGCCTTCCTGTAAATAATACAAGTACAACAGGCTTGCCGGTTTGAAGAAGTGCATTCAAAAGTTCTTTCTGGATATCAGGTATACCGATATCTGTACGGCTGGAACTTTCTCCGCTCATCTCAGCCGACTCGCCCAGCGCGGCAACGATCACATCAGAGCGACTGGCAACATCAAGTGCTTCCCTCAGGATTACCTCAGGCGGCCTTTTATCGCGTCCGAGTGATTTACCAAACATCGTAGCCCTCTCTTCGAGTATACTGTCGGCTGTCAGATTCGAACCTTTGGCATACAATACTTTCCCCCTGTTACCAAGGGCCTCCTTCAGCCCGTTGATTACCGAAACAGAACGTTTGAAATCTGCAGCCACGCTCCAGGTTCCGGTCATGTTCTCAGCAGCATTTGCCAAAGGGCCGATGAGGGCAATGGTACCGCTCTTTTTCAGAGGCAGCAGCTGTTTATCGTTTTTAAGAAGAACAAAACTCTGCGCCGCAGTTGCCCTCGCTTCCTTACGGTGAGCGTCGGTAAAAATCTCCGTTTTGCTGCGCTGCGTATTACAATACCTGTAAGGATCATCGAATAAACCCAATTTATATTTTGCCTCCAGCACCCTGCGGCAGGCCATGTCAATCTGCTGTTGTGTGATCTTTCCCTCCTGCAGAGACTGTTTAAGCGTAGTTAAAAAGCCCTCTCCCACCATGTCCATATCCACTCCTGCTTTTAAAGCCAGCGCCGACACCGTTTTCAGATCACCAAGACCGTGGTCTACCATTTCGTTTATCGCCGTATAATCTGTAACAATCATACCGTTAAAGCCCCACTGGCTGCGTAAAACGTCATTCATCAGCCATCGGTTAGCGCTGGCGGGTATCCCGTCTACTTCATTAAAGGAGGTCATCACGCTGCCTGCGCCTGCTTCAACCGCTGCTTTATAGGGAAGAAAGTACTCGTTGTACATTCTCAGCCGGCTCATATCAGTAGTATTATATTCTCTCCCTGCCTCTATTGCTCCGTATAGCGCAAAGTGTTTCACACAGGCCAGGATCGTATTATTCTTTGAGAGGTCGTCTCCCTGATATCCTTTTACCATTGCCCTGGCAATATAGGCCCCCAGATAGGGATCTTCGCCCGAACCTTCAGATGCACGGCCCCAGCGGGCGTCGCGGGAAATATCTACCATGGGCGAGAATGTCCAGCAAATTCCGTCAGCGCTGGCTTCAATAGCCGCAATCCTGGCACTTCTCTCTATAAGAGCCATATCCCAGCTGCAGGATAAGCCCAGCGGGATAGGGAAAACAGTTTCATAACCATGGATCACATCCATTCCAAACAATAAAGGAATTTTAAGACGGCTCTTTTCGACAGCTACCTTCTGGACGTTCCTTATTTTTTCTACCGTTTTTATATTAAACAGCCCGCCGACTTTACCTTCTTCTATTTTCTGCGCAATTCCGGAACTCGAAGCCTGACCTGTTGTAATATCCCCGGCCTGAGGAAGGTTCAGCTGGCCAAGCTTTTCGTCAATGGTCATCTTTTTCATCAATGACGAAATGAACTGATCCATCCTGGCATCCTGTTTTATCTGTGCCATTGCCTCATTTATAAATAAGGCAACTAAAAATAAGCCTGCTTTTAAAAACTTCATGGTGTTATGTTTGACGATCATTCTGTTATTCAATTTTTACAAGTTTTGATTTCGCTGAAATACCATTTTCATTGAAGGATTCAATAGAGAAATAATAAGATTGCCCGGCGGTCAGACTTTTAAGATCAAGTGAATTACGATTATACACCATCCAGGAGCTATATAACTTATCCGGAGCAATACCCCAGAGTACGTTATATCCCTGAACACCGGGCTGCAGGTCCCAGCTTATATGTGCATCCCGGGGGTCTTTATCTCTCCTTACCTCCAGCTTTTTAACAGGAAAGGGAGCCTTACCTGTACCTCTCCCGAAAACCCGAAAGCCCGAAATTGCAAGATTAGGGCCTGGCACATGAATATTCCGGTAACGGATATACCGCATTTTTTGAGGGCTGCTGAGTTCTATATAACCATTAGGAACATCCCGGACATTATCCTTACGGTCGACAATAACCGACCAGTTTTTTTTATCGGCAGAACCTTCTATAAGATATCTGTGCTGAAGCCCCGACGGCCTTCCATAAAGGTTTGACTTATAATCATGATAGTTCAACTGAATAGCGAATACCGTCGCTGTATTCTGCAAATCAATTTCCAACCATTCGCTATCGCTGTTTTTATCGGCCACCCAGAACGTGCGGATATCTTCGTCCATTACATTTTCAGGAATAAATCCATCCCTGGATGACGATGCTTTAACAGGCTTTCTGTACGAAAGCAGCATCCAGCCTGTAAACTGACCGGCCTTACCGGGCACAGAAGGGGCAAAATGAGGATAATCTCCAAAACTTGTGTTAGAATACATCAGTCCGTCATTATCAAAATAGGCAGGAAACATACAAAGGCGTCGTTCCCAGTTGACGTTGACAGATACAGACATAGAAGCAAAATGCCAGTAGCTATTGCCGGGGCCGGTCACTGTACTGCCATGCCCGGCCCCGTTTGCAAAACCTCCCGGTTTATAAAACACCGGGTTATTCGGGGCATAAGTATAAGGGCCCAGCGGTGAGTCGCTCATATATACTCCATCGCCATAAACATTAAACTCCGTGCCGGGGGCGGCGTATTGCATATAATACCGGTTATTATACCTGGTAAGCCATGGCCCTTCAATATATCCTCCAAGTACTGTGTCAGAATGATTCTCACCGAAACGTTCCCAGCCATGCTTTTTTGAATCGAGGTTAAATAATTCTACCGTTTTCTCTGAAGGACGGAAATTATTATTCCTATCCAGTTTTCTGCCTCTTATAGGGTAGGTATTAGATGAGCCCCAGAATATATAAGCCTGCCCGTCGTCGTCTATAAACAGATCGGGATCCTGCAGGTCATTAAGTATAGCAGGTACAGCCTTCCAGTCTCCTTTCCGGGGGTCGTCGGTATATAACACGCTCATAGATCCTGAGGGGTCTCCGGCAACATACAGCAGAGAATCTTTATAGTTATGTGCAGCAGGGGCGTTGCATCCCTGGAAATACCACTTTTCAGGAGTGATGAACTTCCAGTTGCTGAGGTCTGAAGAATACCAGTATCCTAAAGATCGCGTAACAAACATATAATACCCGTCCCTGAACTTTACGACGGCAGGATCTGCTCCCGACCGGTAAGAAATACCCCTGTTGGCATCGTAAATCATATAAGTATAATCGATATCCAAGGGATTACAATAAGTGCTCATCGGGGAAGACTGACCACGGGCCGTAACACCATTAATCAGCAATAAGATGAAAACAGGCAGCCAGCGCAGTTCCGGCAAAAAACAGTCTCTTTCCTTTCTCATTTTATAAAGGGGCTTTCAAATCCCAGCTTTTTTAAACCTTTTTGTACATCGGTGCTGCTCATAAACAATCTCCATAGCAGGCCAGACCGTCCATTCTCGATCATAAGTACTTCGGGCCCCTGATCGATAGCGAGATAACGCCTTGGATACCAGTTATCGCTTTCGCTGAAGGCATCGTAAAAACCATATTCGCCCCATACTTTATCGCCCATATCTTCATACAAATGCCTTATTACCTGCATAGAATATGCAGGGGCGTATGGGAACGAGGAGATGGCTGCTGTAGGAGAGATCACACCCAGGTCATTATCCGGGTTATGCCCCGCATACCCGTCAACTGAATAACTTGACGTAAAACCCCAGTTATTGGCACCGTAACCCTTAAAACCTTTCGGGTTTTTAAGAGCATATTCACGGTTTATCAGTGTATGATTTCTATTTAACAACCAGTAATCGGCATATTTATCTTTGAGACCTTTCGGATTCAGAGCCAGGTATGAATAATGAGCCCAGAAAAGCGGCCCGACTCCTCCTTCTGTTCCGTTATGTGCCAGCACTACTTTATATCCGTATTTTTCTGCGGCCGACCTGATAGCTCCCTGCCGGGCCCATCCGGCATGGTAAACTTCTGCCGGTATGGAGTGATCGGGAGAAGAGGCTGCCAGAATATACATGATCAGGCATTCGTTATATCCGGTTACGGGCAAGTTCATTTCCCATCCGTATTGCGGGCTCCAATGCCAGTATAGTACATTCTGATTCCCGTTCCGGTACCAGTTCCAGTCTATCTCCCTCCATAACTTATCGGCTTTCGATGCAATCTCCTTCTCTTCTTCATTGCCTTCGGCAAAATAACGGTTTACACAGATCAGCCCCTGGGCCATAAAAGCGGTCTCTACAAGGTCGCCTCCATCGTCTTTCTTACTGAATGGTTTTACCTCGCCCGAAGGACCATTGAGCCAGTGAGGCCAGGCACCGTGGAACCGGTCGGCTTTGGACAGGTAATCCATTATACGGGCAAGCCTCTCTATTCCCTGTTCCCTGGTAATGAATCCCCGTTCTATTCCTACAAGGATAGCCATGATCCCGAAGCCGCTACCGCCGATAGTTACTATACGCTGATCATTCTGGGGATAATCGCCGTCGATGTGGATACGCTCCCGTGCCAGCCCTGAATGAGGCTCGGCTCCGGCCCAGAAGTAATCAAATGTTCTTCTCTGCACGAGGGTAAGAAGAGAATCATCACTTAAGGATTCTTCCGGCGAAGAAAGAACAGCCGATGATCTTCTGTTTGCCGTGCAGCTGCAACAGAGCACTATCAATAAATATATAAACCACCCGTTTTTCATGATGTTAGGATTCTTTTCCATTATATGCCAGGCCCGGTAAAACCAAGCTTTTGCATTCCGGTCCTGACTTCGGGACAACTCATAAATAAATTCCATAATAAGCCGCTTCTATAGTTCTCAATCATAATGATTACCGGCCCCTGGTCTATGGCGAGAAATGAACCGGCGAACCAGGCATCCTTCAGGCTGAAAGCATCATAAAATCCATAGGTACCCCAAAGCCTGTCGCCCAGTTTATAATAAAAGAACTTAAGTGCACGCATAGATTCTTCAGGAGTATAAGGAAATGATGATAAAGCGGCAGTCGGCGAGATAACCCCATTGTCGTTACCCGGGTCATGTACCATATAGCCATTAATATCATCACTGGCGGTAAGTCCCCAGCACTCTTCACTGTACCCCGTATAGCCTTTAGGATTTGTTCTGCAGTAAGTGTAGTTTATCAGCGTATGTGCTTTATTCTGGACCTCATAATTGGCATAGGCATCGCTGAGCCCGAAAGGGTTAATGCCAAGAAATGAATAATGTGAAAAAAACAGCGGCCCTCCATTTGCAGGTCCAAGCGGCAGCTGAACGCCAAAGTAGGATACTCCGTTTGCCATAGCCCCATTTTTTGCCCAGCCTGTATCATACACTTCTTTAGATATGGCATAATCCGTTGACGATGCAGCGAGCACATAGGTAATGAGGGCCTCATTCCAGCCCCTTATTGGAAGACCGATCTCCCAATTGAAGTCGGGGCTCCAATGCCAGTAAAGCACATTGCCACCGCCTTTGCGGAACCAGCTCCATTCTACAGTATTACAAATTCCGTTAATATCATTTCTGAGCTTTGCTTCAGCAGGACTTTGACCATCGAAATATTGCCTTGCTGTTAACAAGCCTTGTACGAGGTAAGATGTTTCGACCAGATCTGCGCCATTATCTTTGGTGCTGAAAGGAATAACATCACCCGTACCGCCATCAAGCCAGTGCGGGAAGGCTCCATGAAAGCGTCTTGCCTTTGTTCCCAGGAACGAAACAATCTTTTGCAAACGCTCCAGGCCTTCAGTCCTGCTAATAAAACTGCGGCTTACAGCTACTACGATAGCCATGATTCCGAAGCCTGACCCGCCGCTGGTGACAGTATTCCCTGATGTATTACGCTCTCTCGCCAGGCCGCTTACCGGGTGTGCAAAATCCCAGAAGTATTTAAATGTTTGTTTCTGCACCAGGTCCAGCAGCTGGTGGTCCGGAATAACCGGAAATTTATTACTGAGATCTATACCGGTTCGCAGATTAAGCGTAACGCTGTTTTTAAGAGCGCTGTTCTTTTTCGACCTCAGCTCCCCGGATATAGTAAGAATATAACTCTTAAAAGATAATAAAGGCGCAGCGGGAGTTAAAAGCAATGTTTTGCCCTCATTCTCGAATGATGTGTTAAAAGTCGCAGCAGCTCCCGATGTTTCATTTAAAAATATATTAGCGGCTACAGAGCCAGGATCAGGGGCCGCGGTAAAACTTATTCTGACAGCCGGCATCAAGCCCAGGTTAGTATATAAAAGCGAGGGCTGAACCTGCCCGTCTACAGAGGATCCTGAATAAGAAAAATCCTCCGCAGCCGCAGGTGTTTCTTCTGCCTTTTCTTTACATCCTGCAAAAAGAAAATAACAGCTTAAAATTATCGGGATGAGGAACCGCATATATGGCCAGACTAATCCGTTATTAATAACATATAACAAACGATGCTGTAAACACTTATCTTCCCTGCCGTTCCAGCTGGTAAATTGCAGAGATCTCCTGGCTGCTAAGCGCTTTATTATAAATCCGAAGCTCATCCAGTTTGCCTGTAAAATTCAGCATCCAGGGTTCAAGACCATTAAACGGCATCCCAAGATGGTTCTGAAACCCGCCAATAATAAATTTGGTAGCGCTTACAAATGCAAGCGGACCTAAAGGCGTGGTACTGTTAGCTTTCCTGTCGGCATCGGCTCCGATGTCTATAACCTGCCCATTTGCATAAAATGCGGCTTTTGAACTGGTTGCATCGTAAGTATAACTTACATGCCTCCAGGCTCCATACATATTATCAGGGCGTTTATCTGCCGGTGGATCTATCCAGTGTTCAACATTGGATACCGGGGGGACAGTATTTTTCTCAAAATGCAGTTTTAACTGCATCCTGTCACTTGTGGATGTATTCCCTTCTACAATTACAAAGAAGTTTCCCCAGAAGGAACCGTCGGCTTTACCGAG
>Ga0265780_10001107_pt1 | contig 39453 bp, 38 predicted proteins | sample P1T30metagenome_FD_192432 | JGI IMG/M metagenome (GOLD analysis project Ga0265780, IMG submission 192432) | Plant litter microbial communities from East Loma Ridge, Irvine, California - P1 T30 | ecosystem: Environmental > Terrestrial > Plant litter > Unclassified | place: USA: California...
TTGGGCCTGCATATCCAGGCCCAGCCCGGCAAGAGCGCGGCATCACACCGGGCGCCCTCCCAGCTACGGCACCATCACCGTCCCCTGCCCCGGCGCCACTATCTGAATCACCCCTCCCCAGCTACACATCAGCTTGCTGCTATTGTTCAGCGCCGGCATATTCCCGATCAGCACGGTCGGTGCGCCGACGATCCAGGTCCCCGCCGGCACCGGCATGCACGGCATCGGCGTCAGCACTCCCAGCGCCGCCGCGGTCGCCGCCGCCACAGCCGGATTCGATGGACTCATGCACACCCCGAACGGCGGCACGTTCACGATCGGCGCGCAGTCCATGATGGTCGCCGCCGGCACGCCGGCCGCCATGGTGCGGTTCGCCGGCAGCACGGCCAGCGTACTCGGCGCCGCCCCGAAACTGCATTGCAGCGACGCCCCCATGCAGGTACAGATGGCCATAAACCCCTCAGCCCTTCAGCGGCCGGCCGCGTTCGTCGAAGCGCTCCGGCACACCGTTCATGACGCCCGCGCGATAGCTGCGCCGCTCGGCCAGTCCGCCACCCGGATGAAACCGCCGCCACAAGCCATCCGGCAGTCCGCGCACGTACAGCGCCTCCTCGAACAGCGCGCCGTCCGCATAGAAATCCTGCTGCAGCCCGTGCACCAGCCCGCGCCGGTAATGCGTCTTGCGCGTCACCACGCCTTGCGGCGAATAGAACTCGGCCGGGCCATCGAGCTGGCCGTCGACAAAAAACAGCCGCGCCGAGGGCCGGTGCGGCGCGTGCAGGATCACGCACTCGCCCTGCTGCACGCCGCCTTCGAAGCGCATCGCCGCCTGCGGGGCCCCGTCCTGGCGAATCTGCAGCAGCCCTTCCAGCTTGCCGTCACCCAGCGTGCCCTGCATCTGCACGGCGCCATCCTTGTCGACGATCTCGAACGCCCTGGTCTCCATCTTCAATCTCCGCTAATTGATCTTCACCAGCCCGGCCTTCAGGGTCAGCATCCCGCCGCCGTCCACTGTCTGGCTGGCGCCGGCCTTGTTGGTCATGCTCAGGCCAGCATCGTTGGTGAGCGAGGTGCCCGCCTTGTTGGTCAATGAGGTCCCGGCTTCGTTGGTGAGCGAGGTCCCGGCCTTGTTCGTCAGCGCAGTCCCGGCTTCGGCGTTGAATGCGGTGCCGGATTTGATGGTCACCGATCCGGTCACGTCGATGCTCAGGTTGCCCTTGATTGTCAGCGTGTAGTTGGCGTCCGCGTCGTGGGTAAAATCGGCCTTGTTGGCATGGGTCTCGGCGCCGTCCACCGCGACGCTGCGCGTGCCCTTCACCGTCAGCGTGTCGTTGCCGGTGTCGACCGCCGTGGTGAGGTTGCCCTTGGCGACAGTCACCGTGCGGTTCCCCTCCTGCACGTCGACCTTCTGGTTCTGCTTCACCTGCACGCTGGCGTCGTTCAGGACCACGGTCTTCATGTCCTTCTGCGCCTGCAGGAACAGTTCCTCGGCGTCCTTCTTGTCCTCGAAGCGGATTTCGTTGAAGCCGGCGCCGCCCTTCGACGATTCGGTCTTCACGCCGCTCCGGGTCTGCGAAGCCGGCACCGTGTAGGGCAAGGCATTGACGCCGTTGTACACGCTGCCCGTAATCAGCGGCCGGTCCGGATTCCCGTCCAGGAAGCTGACCACCACCTCCTGGCCGATGCGCGGAATGAACTGGGCGCCGAAGCTCTTTCCGGCCCAGGCCTGGGCCACCCGCACCCAGCATGACGAATTCTCGTCGTTCACGCCCACGCGGTCCCAGTGGAACTGCACCTTCACGCGGCCGTGTTCATCGGTCCAGATTTCCTCGCCAGCCTTACCGACCACGATCGCCGTCTGGCTGCCGTGGATGCGCGCGCGTGGCGTCAGGCGCGCCGGCCGCGTCACGACGTCCTTGGGAAAGGCGATGAAGCGGTTGGCGTAGTGCGTGTGGCTGGCCTCGTGGCTCACTTCCCGCAGCACCCAGTCGACATTCGCATCGCCGCGTTCGTGGCCGGCCAGGGTAAAACTGTGGCCGGGCGCCAGGCCGCGGTGGTCGCTGTCGCCGCGCAGGGTGCGCGCGCCGGATGCCAGGGCGTCGGCGCGGATCTTGGCCAGGGCGTCGCCGGCGCTCTTGGTCGTCCAGCCGCCGGGATAGTCGACCATGGCCGGCTGGGCGGCGTCGGCTTCGGCCGTGGCCAGCAGCGAGGTCGCCGGGGTGGCAAACGCGAAGTCGGTGCCGGTAAACGCCAGGCTCACCGCCTCCTGGACCAACTCGCCGGAGCGGATCGCCTGCAGCTCGCGCAGGCCGAGGTCGGGCGGGGCAAAGTCGACGCTGGCCGCTCCGGGACAGGGCAAGTAGGCGTCGCTCGAATCGGCCAGTACCAGGGTGTGGCTGCCCGCTTGGTGGCGGAAGAAATAGTGAATGCCTTCTTCTTCCAGCAGGCGCGAGACAAACGCGAAGTCGGTCTCGCCGTATTGCACGCAGTAGTCGCGCGGCGTGTAGGTGGCGCTCAGCTGCAGTTCGTAGTCGGTGTAGCCGCCGCCCGCGAACACGGCTTCCACGATATCGGGCACGCTCTTGTTCTGGAAGATGCGGTTGTCCGAGGACAGGGTCAGCCACCACAGCCAGGGCCGCAGCTCGACCAGGTAGACGGCGAAACCGGCTTCCGCCGGGCGCTGGCGGATGCGCGCGCACATGCCGTCGAGCGGGCGCACGGCGGCGCCGGCGCCCAGGGTCACGGTCAGGTGCAGGCCGAGGGCGCCCTTCAGGTCGAGCGCGTCGTCGTTCGAGCGGCAGGCCAGCTCGACGTGGAACAGCATGTCCATGCCCTCGCTGCCGGACAGGGTCTGGACGAACAGGCCGTCGAGCGGCGCCGTGGCGCTGAGCGCAAGCGTGGTCTTGGCGGTGTCGGCGTGGCCGGGCATCGGCTCAGTTATCGGCTCATTTATCCGCTCAGGCCCACGGTGGCCACTTCCTCGGCCAGTTCCATCGTCCCGTCGGCCCGGATCCAGCCGTTCTGCAGCGATGTCAGGACCCGGTTCGCGTTCGATACGACGGCCGCGCCGAACTGCACGGTCGCACCACCGGGAGCCGGTTGTCCGCTGCGGTCGGCGTGGATCAATTCGTGGGCCAGCAGGATGTAGCTGGGCGCGGCCTCCATGCGGATCGTGCCCGCCATGCCCAGCAGCGCGGCGCCGGCGCCGGCGATGTGGCCGGGTGCGACCGAATCGATACAGAGTGCCATCTGGCCTCCCTTCTGAAATGATGTCCGCGCGGCCCGGCTCACAGCGGCGCCGCGCCGAGGATGTCGTCGGCCAGGTTAACCACCAGTTCGTCCATGATCACGCGGTCGATCTCGCGCGCGCCGCTGGCGCTGCACTGCGCCACCACCCAATCGACCGTGCTGTCGTCGAAACCCGGAAAATCCGGGTCGGCCGCGAGCACGCGTTCGGCTACCTTGTCGAGTTTCAGACGCGCGATGCGGCGGATACCCTCCTCGCGCAGCGGCAGGTAAGGCGCCACCGCCACCCGGGCCAGCAGGGCCGGCCGGAAGATCTCGGCCAAGAACGGCTGCAGGCGTTCGGCCAATTCGCGCACCGCGACCGTGTCCGCGCCCATGCGGCTGGCGGCTTCCTCCACCAGTTCGGCCCCCGCGTTCGAGGTGGCCAGGATCACGGTATTCCGGAAGTCGACCAGCAGGCCGGTGCCGTCTTCCATCATGCCCTTGTCGAAGACGTTGTACAGGGCTTCGCGCACGTCGGGATGGGCCTTTTCGAATTCGTCGAGCAAAACCACGCTGTAGGGCCGGCGCCGCACCGCCTCGGTCAGCACGCCGCCGGTGCCGTAGCCCACGTAGCCCGGCGGCGCGCCTTTCAGTTGCGACACCGTGTGCGCTTCCTGGTACTCCGACATGTTGATCGCCACCAGGTTGCGCTCGCCGCCGTACAGGGCGTCGGCCAGCGCATACGCGGTTTCGGTCTTGCCGACGCCGGACGGCCCCACCAGCAGGAACACGCCGACCGGCTTGGCCGGATCGAGCAGTCCGGCGCGGTAGGCCTTGATGCGGTTCGCGATCAGGATCAACGCGCCGTCCTGGCCGATCACGCGCGCGGCCAGGCGCCGCTGCAGCATGCGCACGGCATGGCTTTCGTCGGCCAGCATCTTGCCGACCGGGATGCCGGTCCAGGCCGCGACCACGGCGGCCACCGTTTTTGAATCGACGCAGACCGGCACCATGGCGTCGTCCTGGCGGATCGCTTCCAGTCCCGCCTCGAGGCGCAGCAGCTGCGCGGCCAGCAAGCCGGGGGCGCCATCGTCGTCGTCGTCCTTGTCCTCGTTCGCAGGCGGCGCCGCGCCGTTCCTGCCGGCGATTCGCCCCCGCAGACGCAGGATCTCCTGCACCGCGCTGCGTTCTTCTTCCCAGCGCGTTTGCAGGGTGCCGAGGCTGGACTCGAGCGTCGCGAGTTCGCCAGCCAGGCGCGCGATCGCTTCCTTGTGCGGCGCGCCGGTGGCCTGTTCGGCGCGCAGGCGCGCCAGTTCCTCGGCGCCGGCCTCGATGCGGCGCCGCGCCGCCTCCACTTGCGGCGGCGTGTCGTGCTGGCCCAGCGCGACGCGCGCGCAGGCGGTGTCGAGCACCGAGATCGCCTTGTCCGGCAGCTGGCGTCCGGGCAGGTAGCGGTGGGTCAGTTTTACCGCGTCGTGCACCGCGCTCTCCAGGATGCTCACGCCGTGGTGCTGTTCCAGCTTGACCGCGATCCCGCGCAGCATGTCGGCGGCGGCCGCCTCGCCCGGCTCCTCCACCTGCACCAGCTGGAAGCGGCGCGCCAGGGCGGGGTCCTTTTCGATGTACTTCTTGTATTCGAGCCAGGTGGTGGCGGCCAGCGTGCGCAGTTCGCCGCGCGCCAGGGCCGGTTTCAGCAGGTTGGCGGCGTCGCCCTGCCCGGCCGCGCCGCCGGCGCCGATCAGGGTGTGGGCTTCGTCGATGAACAGGATCACCGGGTTGCTCGCCTTGCTCACCTCGCGCACCTCGGCGATCACGTCCTTCAGGCGCTGCTCGAACTCGCCCTTGACGCCGGCGCCGGCCTGCAGCAGCGCCAGGTCCAGCACGCGCAGGCTGACCCCGCGCAGCGGCGGCGGCACATCCCCCTCGGCGATGCGGCGCGCCAGGCCCTCGGCCACGGCGGTCTTGCCGACGCCGGGCGCGCCGACCAGGATCGGGTTGTTCTGGCGCCGCCGCAGCAGGATGTCGACCACTTGCCGGATCTCGGCGTCGCGCCCGACGATCGGGTCGATGCGGCCGGCGCGGGCGTCGGCGGTCAGGTCCTGGGTGAACTGGTCGAGCGCCGGGGTCGGCCCGGCCGGCGCAGCCTTGCCATTGCCGTTCGACCTGGCGCCGGGGGCGCCGGAGCCGTTCGCCGGCGGCGGCGTCTCGATCGAACCGGCGGTCCATTCGGCGAACCCGGCGCGCAGGCTGTCGCGCCCGACCCGCAGCAGCGAAGAGTGGGCGCCGATCAGGGTCGCGCGCGAGGGCTCGTGTTCGAGCAGTGCCAGCAGGATCGCCGCCGAGCGCACCTGGGCCAGGCCCAGGTCCAGGCTGCCGAGCAGCCAGGCTTGCTGCAGCAGCGCGATCAGGCCCATGCCAAAGGCGGGTTCGCGCACGTGCCCGCGCTTGACCCCTTCCAGCACGCGCGCCAGTTCCTGCTCCACGAGCACCGGCTCGATGCCGCAGCGCGACAGCACCGCCGCGATGTCGTTCGCCGGGCTGCCCAGCAGTTCCAGCAGCAGGTGCTCGATCTCCACGTGGTAATGCTGCTGCGCCATGCAGCGGCCGACGGCGCGCTTCAGGGCGCCCGCGCAATGCGGGTTCAGGGTATTGATCAGGGCGCGGTAGTCGACGCTCATGGCGATTCTCCGGTCGGTTCCAGGATCAGGGTGATGCCGCGCTCGCCGGCGTGCGGCTGCGTACCGGCCCAGCTGCTCAAGCCGAGGAGGAGCGCATCTTCGCCCAAGCCCAGGTCCAGCGCCGCCTCCGGTTCGAGCGCCAGGGACAGTTCGCAGCGCAGGTGCGGCCCCAGGTACCAGGCGCACAGCGCAGCCAGCTCGGCATGGCGGCTCCCGCCCGGCAGCAAAGCCAGGAAGACGGCGCACGGCACCGCGCCGAAGTCGACCTGCACCTGGCCCTGGGCGTCGAGCACGCGCTCGCCCAGCACGGCGCCGTTGCTGGCGCCGGGCTCCAGCAGGTCGTTGTGCTGGCCCAGCGCCGTCTGCAGCGCAGGCTCCAGGTCCAGCCAGCGCGGCACGCCTTCGCGCCCGCTCACCGCCACGCCGAAGCGGCTGCGCAACATGGCGAGAAAGCCGTACAGCGAATGGCGCTGCTGCACCGCCACCGGCAGGTTCGGCAGCAGCGCCTGCGACAGCAGCCGCGCCGGCCCGCTGTCACCGAGCCCCGTCAGGGCGCGCAGCGCATGCGCTAGCGGCGCCGCGCCGGGCGGCTGGAACGGCGTCGCCGCGCGCAGCGTGTCGGCCGCGCGGTACAGCAGCGACAGCAGGCGGTGCTGGAAGATGCCGAGGAAGTCGGCCGCCGCGCTGTCGCGGTCCAGCAGCTGGGTGCGCAGCAGCTCGGTGTAGGCGTTCGGCAGCGGGCCGTCGGCGCTGGACAGGCCGAAGAAGTTCGTGCGCATCCGCCAGCGGCCGGCGCCGTGCAGCGGATCGCCGTGGACATCGTCTCCATCGCGATGATCCAGGCGATCCCGCAGCGGATGCGGCGGCGCCAGCCTGGCCAGCGGCGCCGAGCGAAAGCCCAGCGCAAACGCGGCGCTCAGGCTCACCGCTTCGCGCCGCGGGTCGGCGCCGCGCCCGAGCGGCGCCGGACCCAAGCCCGGCGGCGTGCGCCGCGATGCGTGCAGCGTGGCCAGGCGCTCGATCAGGTCGACCGCCTGCACGAAATCGAAGCTGCCCGGCGCGGCCTGCAACAGGGCCTGCACGCTGGGGGGCTGGACCGCGCCGCTCATCGCCCGGCCTCCATCTAGAGCTGGATCCGCTCGCTGGCGCGTGGCGGCCAGGCGTACAGGGTGCGGCCGTCGTCCTGCTCCATGCGCAGCGCGACGAAGGTGTTGATCCCGGCGTACACCGCCAGGAAGCGCTGCAGCACCGATCCGAACAGCAGCACGCTGCTGCCGCGCATGCCGGCCGATCCCACTTGCAGCGTCAGCGCATAGCCGCGCCGGTAGCCGCGCCAGGGGTCGTCGTCGATGTAGCGCATCGCCGCGCGGCAGCGCAGCGCTTGCAGGGCGCCGACCTGGCTGTCGGCGCGCGGGCTGCCGGTGAGGTTGTTCAGGGCCAGCAGCTCCTTCAGGCTGGCCAGGGCGTCGGCGCCGTCCACCAAGGACAGGTGGTTCAGCGACAGCTGCGACACCAGCTTCCAGCGCGCCGCGCCGTCCGGCGCCGCCATCGACTGGGCGCTCGGCTTGTGCAGGGCGTGGATGGCGAGGGCGTCGGCGGCGTCTTCCATGTGCAGGGCGGCGCCGGCATGCAGGCCGCTGGCCGCGCCGCGGCTGGTGCACAGCAGGCGCGCCGCCAGCGTGCGCGCTTCCGGCGTGGCCGGATCAAAAGCCGGATCGACGAAGGTGAGCATGATGTCGCTGCCCGCCAGCCCGGCCTTGAAGGCCGGTCCGCGCCGCGCATGCCAAAAGACAGTGGCCGTTTCGCCGGGCAGGCCATGGAAGCCATAGTAGGGGGCCACCGGCACCGCGCGCTGGCCGGGCGCGCTGCTGGCCACTTCCTCGATGCTGTAGATCTCGGTCGTGCGTTCGCGGTGGCTGTCGGCCACCAGTTTGTAGTCGGCGCGCATGCCGTTGATGCGCAGCGGTTCCGAGGTGCGCCGGAACAGATTGATGGCGGGCGTGCAGCCCAGCTCGATCGCATCCGGCTCGAGTTCGAGCGGCGCACCGGGCCGGGCATCGAACACGAATTCCAGCGTGCCCCAGCCGCTTGGCGCCGCGCCGCCCGGGGGCGCGCGTCCCAGGGTCGTCAGGTCGAGGTCGAAGAACTGGAATTTCAAGGGAAAGGCAAAGTACTCCAGCAGCAGACGCAGGCCCGGATGGGTGTCGTCGCGCTCGGGCAGCAGCGCGTCCTCGGCTTCCAGTCCGGCAAAACGCGGCAGCACGCCGGCCAGCAGCATGCCCGGCTGCTCGCCCCAGCCGGGCGGGCGCCAGCGCACTTCCAGCGTGTGCCCGTACAGCAGGTCGCACAGGCGCGCCGCATGCTCGCCCGCCCCCTTCACGTAGCAGCGCAGCGTACCCAGTCCCGCCGCGCCGGGCAGGAAATCCGGGTGCGACGGATCGGCGCGCAGCCGCAAGGCCAGCACGCTGCGCTTGGCCGGGTGGCCGCTGTAGCGTTCCAGCTTTTCCAGTGCGAGGGCGGGCGGACAGTCGAAGGCGAGCGGCCACAGGGTCACCGGATAGCAGCTGCGGAAGTAGACGCTGTCGCCGTTCGCGGTGGCGCCGAACAGCGTGGCGCCGCGCGCCACATGGTAGCCGCTCGACAGATCGACCTTGCCGCCGGCGCCGGCGAAGCGCACCACCGTGGCCGAGGGCAGCGGGCGCGTGGCGTGCGGACAAAGCTGTTCCAGCAGGTTGGCCGCCAGCTCCGACACGCTGTCGTCGATCTTGCGGTGCAGGCGCGCCGCCAAATAAGCGAAGCTTTCGATGAGGCGCTCGACATGCGGGTCGGCGCTGCCGTCGGCCGACAGCTCGATGCGCGCCGCCACCGCCGGGTTGGCGCGCGCGAATTCGGCGCCCGCGTTGCGCAGGTAGCGCAGCTCGCGTTCGTAGTCCTCGCGTTCGCGTTCGGCGCCGTTCATCGCACATCCAATCGCGTGTCCTCGAGGGCGACCAGCCGGGCGCCGTCGCTGCCGAGGGTGATCGCATAGGCCACCGCGAGACTGGCGCCGTTGAAGCGCAGGCGCCCACTCAGGCGCACCAGCAGCAGGCGCAGCCCGGCCGGATGCAGCAGCACCTCGGCCCGCGGCCCCTCCAGGCGCGGCTCGAAAGCGCGCACCGCGCGCGCCACGCCGTTGGCCAGGCGCTGACGGTCGTCGGCATTCGCGGCGTACAGGACAGTCCAGTCGGGGATGCCGTAGTCCGGAACACTGAGCGAGACCGAAACGCCCTCGCCGCGGCCGCCCACGCTGCGCCCGTTCAGGATGCGCAGCAGTTCGCGGCCGACCGCGGCGCGCAGGCCTTCCGCATCGAGCGCCGCGCCGTGGCCGCCGCGCGCCAGCCGCTCCAGCAGCGGCAGGCGCGGCGCATGTGCTGACGGTCCGGCGCCGCGCATCCCCATCCTCCCTTACTGCTTCTCGACCTTGTTGGCCGCCATGTCCCAGGTGGTGGCGGCCGTGCCTTCCTTGCTGCCGTCGTCCTTCTGCGAGGTCAGCTCCCACTTGATCTTGGTGAAGTTCAGCGACAGGGTTTCCACTGGTTTACCACCGGCGCCGCCGCTGACGCTGACGTTCGAGATCACCACGTTCGACAGCGTGTAGACGATCAGCGGCATGGCGATGCCGTCCTCGACGCCGGAGTTGCGGCCGACGCTGATGATGGCCGAGGGGATGCCCTTGCCGGCGCAGCAGTATTCGTTCAGGGTCGGCGTGGCGCCGTCGATGAACTTGGTGAGCGTGAACTCGCCCACGTGCGGGCGGCCCGAGGTGCGTTCCTTGTTGCTGACGTCATTGGTGACCTGCATCGCGACGTTGTGGCTGTAGGACATGAGTTCGATCTTGTCGACGAAGCCTTCCAGCATCGAGTCGCCCTTGATGGTCTCGCCGAGGTCGAGAATGATTGCATCCATGTGGTTCTCCGCAAGTAGTGGTGTGCACGCCGGGCGCGCGGCCCGGCAATCCTGTTCTGATCAAGCCTTGGCAGGCGGCGGCAATTCCGCCACCAGCCGGATCGAGGTGGTCAATTCCTCGAGCTGGAAGTGCGGCTTCAGGAACACCGTGGCGCGGTAGGCCCCGACCTTGCCCGGCACGCTGACCACGTCCACCCGCGCCTCGCGCAGCGGATACTGCGCCTTGATCGCCTGCGCCGCGTTGTCGTTCACCAGCACGTAGTCGGCGATCCAGTTGTTCAGGTAGCGCTCGACCTGCTCGCGGGTGGCGAAGGAGCCGATCTTGTCGCGCATGATCACCTTCAGGTAATGCGCGAAGCGCGAGGCCGCCAGCACGTAAGGCAGCATCGCCGAGATGCCGGCGTTCGCGTTCGCCAGGTCCTTGTTGTACTTCTTCGGCCGCGCCGCGGTCTGGCCGCCGAAGAAGACGGCCATGTCGTCGTTCTTCTTGTGGCACAGGGCGATGAAACCGAGGTCGCTGAGCTCCTTCTCGCGGCGGTCGGTGATGGTCACCTCGGTCGGGCACTGCAGGGTCTTGAGTTTGCCGCTGGCCTCGGTCGGGAAGTTAAACAGCGGCAGGTTGGTGACGGCGCCGCCGCCTTCGACCCCGCGGATCGCCGCGCACCAGCCGTACTGGGCGTAGGCGTTGGTGATGCGCTGGGCCAGCGCGTAGGCCGCGTTGCCCCACAGGTACTTGTCGTGGGTGGCCTCGGCGCCGTACAGGAACTTGTCGGCCGGGGTGCCGGTCTCCGCGGACAGGTAGGTGCGGGTGTCGCCGAACACGTTTTCCTCGTAGCCCAGGCCATCGACCGGGTTGTTCTCGTCGCCGTACGGCAGGCGCAGCAGCATGCGCGGCAAGACCATGGTCACGTAGCGGGCGTCGTCGCTGTCGCGGAAGTTGCTCCACTTCTTGGCGTCCAGGCCTTCGAAGATCTTCGCCAGGTCGTGCGGGTTGGCCAGCTCGGTGAAGGAATCGAGCCCGAACAGGCCATGCTCGGCGCCGGTGATCAGCGGCGCATGGGCGGCCGCGGCCACGCTCGCGAGGCGGCTCAGGAAACCGACTTCGTTCGCCTTGCGGCCGAAGTGGTAGTCGGCCACCAGCAGGCTGAAGGGGTTGCCGCCGAAGGTGCCGTACTCTTCTTCGTAGATTTTCTTGAACAGCGCCGACTGGTCGAAGGAAGCCGCCTTGGCCAGGTCGTCGGCCAGGTTCTTGCTCGCCACGTTCATGACCTTGAGCTTGAGGCGGGTGCTGGTCTCGGTGCCGTAGACCAGGTAGTGCAGCCCGCGCCAGGCCGACTCCAGGGCCTGGAAGCCCTCGTCGTGCAGGATGGTGTCGAGCCGTTCGCTGATCAGGGCATCGATCTGGCGGATGCGGTCGTTGATCACCTGCACCGGCTTGTCGGCCTGGGCGCTGCTGGCCTTGGCCACGTTCAGCGCCGTCTGCAGCACGCGCGCGGCGGTTTCCTTCTGGCTGCTGTCGTAGGTGTTCTTGATGACCATGGCGAGCAGCTGCTCGTCGTCACAGTCGAGGTTTGCTTTTTCTGCGGCTTCCTTCTGTTCCTTGTTCAGTTCGATTTCCGCTTGCATGGTCGACTCCAGGAAAACAGTGTGTGAGGGTGGACGGGCCGCGGCCCGGGTCAGGCGCCGGAACCGCGCTTCAGGAGGCGCCCTTGTCCTCGGCGCCGCCGTCCGCACCGCCGCCGCCGTCCTTGCCGGCCTCGGTGCCGCCGCCATCGCCGTTCTTGCGCGCCGCCGAGAAGGCGCTGCCGAGCCGGTCCTCGAGGCGCACGTTGCCGTCCAGGCGGGCCAGCATGTCGCGCAGGCGGCCGCGCTCCTCGTACAGTTCGCGCAGGGTGTCGTCCATCTTCAGCAGGGCCACCGGGTCGAAGTCGGCGAATTTTTCGAAGGTGAAGGTGGCGGCGAAGCCGGCGGCGGCGGCCTCGCCTTCCATGTGGGCGCTGGCGGGCAGGTTCACGGTCACGGTCGGCGCGATGTCCTTCATGATCTCGTCGAAGTTGCCGCCGTCGACCTCGCGGAACACCTGGTCCGCGACCACCTTGTCTTCCTTGCCGTCCAGGTTGGCGAAGATGCCGACCACCAGGGGCAGCTCCTTCTTCTGGACGGCGTCGCCGATTTCCACGTCGTACGTGATCTGCACCCGCGGCGGACGGTTGCGGTCGAGCCAGTGTTGGCCATTCTCGATATCGGGCATCGCTACTCCTGGTACGCAGTGCGCAACGGCGCCTTGTGCCATGCGCGGTGGATGGGGCCGACGGGAGCGCACGCATGCCCGGACAACAGCTTCATGCATGGTGCGTGATCGACTGTCGGTTGCGAAAAACACCAACCAGAGTACGCCTAAAAAGCAAGCATCGGGAAGCCCTTTGTTATAAAAATAAAAATTTTTTACAACGCGATGCGGACCGTTATTTCGGTGCTATATTCCGATCCATTTCGCTGGCGGCAAGCCCTGCCGTAGCGCCAGATGCCGGAACGATGTCCGCCGCACAGGAGGAATTCGCTTGCCTAGCTCGCCCCGTTCGCTTCCCGATCCGCACGCCGTTGCGACACCCCTCGCGCTACGCCATCGCCGCCGTTCCTTGCTGCTGGCGGCGCTGCCCGCGGCCCTGCTGGCGCTGCATGGCTGCGCCACTGTGCGCAACCTGATGCCGGCCAAGATCGCGCTGTCCGACCTCAGTTTCGACGTCGCGCGCCAGGCCAACGGCGGCATGCCGTTCGCGGTGGAGCTGGTAGCGGCCAACGACGAGGAACTGGTCACGCGCCTGCAGACCCTGCGCGCCGACCAGTGGTTCGACCCGGCTTCGAACCTGAAGGCCGACTACCCGAAGACCCTGAAAAGCTGGTACTACGAACTCACGCCCGGCCTGCAGCTGCGCGAGCAGCCGACACCCTTCGCCGGTGCGCGCGGACGCGGCCTGTTCCTGTTCGCGCGCTACGAGGGCAAGGGCGCCTACCGCCTGCGCCTGGACAGCTATGCGCGCGCCACGGTCCGTTTCGTGGAAAAGGAAATCGTGGTCGAGGGCACGCCATGAACAGCGCCGGCAGCGGCGCCGACAGCGGCGCCGATATTGGCGCAAGCGTCGCCGCCATCCCCGACGCGGTGCGCTGGTACCAGGGCATGCGCCTGGCGCCCCAGCACTTCCAGCTGCACGCGGCGCGCCACGAGATGCTGGCCCCGGCGCTGCTGCGCGCCATGGAGCCCCTGCACTGGGGCCTGCTGCACCTGGAGGTGCGCCAGGACGGCAGGTCCGTCATCGTCGACGCGGTCGAAGCGATCATGCCCGACGGCTTGCCGGTCGCGCTGGGACCGAAGGCCGGCCTGCAGATCGCGTTGAAGGACGACCCGAACGCCGCCGACAAGACCTGGCGCATCGCGCTGGCCGTGCCGGGGCGCGCGCTCTCGGGCGGCAAACGCTACCTGCCCGACGGCGCCGGCAAGGTGCCCGACCAGAACGGCGAGGCCGACCCGCTCCAGGTGTCGACCCTGAAGCCCAACCTGATGCTGGTGAGCGGGACTGGCGAAGGCTTCGCGCCGCACGAACTGCTGCCGCTGCTGCGCTACCGCGACATCGGCGGCCTGCCCTCGCGCATGGCCTACATCGCGCCCTGGCTGCGGGTCGGCCCCCAGCTCGGTTTGTATCGCCGCATCGAGACCCTGTGCACCCGCCTGCGCGCCAGCTACGCCACCCTGGCCGAGGGCGCGGAAAGCGGCCAGGGCAACGGCGCCGGCGCCGACCCCGGCCTCGACGACCTGCGCCGGCTGGCGCTGCTGCCCCAGCTCGGCGCGCGCCTGCTCGAACTCGAAGCGGCCTACGCGAGCGGCCACGCCCACCCACGCCAGCTGTTCCAGATGCTGGCCGGCCTGCTCGGCGCGCTGGCGGCCGGCGTGCCCGGGCTGGCGCTGCCGCGCCTGCAGGCTTTTGACTACCGCGACATCGGCGCCTCGCTCATGCCGCTGCTGGCGCAACTGGAAGCCGTGCGGCGCCTGCTGTCGCCGCAAGTGCACCGGCTGCTGTTCCGGCCGCGCGAAGACGGCGTGCTGGCGGCGGCGCTGCCGCCCGGCGCCGGCGCGCCGCTGGTGCTGGCCCTGCGCAAACCCGCCGGCACCGGCGACGCCGCCATGCGCCACTGGCTGCAGGAAGCCGCGGTCGCCTCGAGCGGACGGCTCGAGGCGGCCCTGCACCGGCGCTCGCCGGGCATGGGCGTGCGCATGCTGGAGGGGAAGGAAGCGCTGCGCATGGGCGGCGACAGCGGCCATACGCTGTTCTTGCTGGCGCCGGAAGGCGAAGGCGGGGTCTGGTTCGCGCGCGGCGAACCGCTGTGCATACGCGGTCCGGGCGGCGGCGCCGATGGCTACGCCGAACCGCTGCAGGTGGAACTGCTGCTGCGCCGCAGCGGCGCCGCGGGCGGGGAGCGCTAGATGGACCGGCCACGCTGGGCGCTCGACGCCAATCCCCTCGGCCTGCTGTTTCGCGACGCTTACGCTGAACTGCGCCGCCTGCTGGCCGCCGAGCCATCCGCCGGCCTGGAGACGCCGGCGCCGCTGGCCGAACTGGCCGCCGCGCAGATGGACACGGCCCTGGCCGACGTCTGCCACGATCTCGAAAGCCGGGTCGGGCGGCGCGCGCCGCTGGGCGGCTTCGCGGGCAGCGCCGGCGGCGCCGGGGTCCACAGCGGCCTCGACGCCCTGCTGTTCGCGTTTGCCGTGGTGGCCGACGAGACCCTGCTCAACGAGGACTGGCCCGGCCGCGGCGCCTGGCGCGCGCACTTGCTGGAGCGGCGCCTGTTCAAGACCAGCAGCGGCGGCGCGCGCCTGATCGAACGCATCGACGCCGTCACCCGCCAGGGCGACCGCGCCAGCCGCGAGATCGGCGAAGTCTACCTGCACTGCCTGACGCTGGGCTTTGCCGGGCGCCTGCGCGACCGCGAAGGCAGCCTGCCGGAACTGGCGAACCGGCGGCACCAATTGTTCGCCTGGCTGTATCCCGACCAGGCGACCCTGGGCGAGTCCGGCTTCGTGCTGGCCGAGGGCCGCGAAGACAACCTGGTGCGCAGCACGCCGAGTGCGCGCAGCGTCACCGCCCAGGCCCGGGTCTGGCTGCTGGCGGCGCTGCTGCTGGCGGTGCCGCTGGTGGCCTCGAGCGGCGCCTGGATCGTGCTGCGCTCCATCCTCGACGAGGCGCTGCAGCTGGCGGGGGGCGCATGAACCCGCCCGCATCGACCGTGATCGCGCTGGTGCTGGTGGTTCTGCTGTTGCTGGTGCTGCTGGTGCTGGCGTTCTGGCTGTGGCGCCGGCGCCGCCCCCTGGAAGCGGCCGAGGCGCCGCTGCAGGAAGCGGCCCTCATGCCGGCCATGTTCGAGGCGGCCATGCGCAAGCTGTACACGCGCGACGGCCGCAGCCGCTACGAGCGGCCCCTGGTGCTGGTGTGCGGTCCCGGCGGCGCCGGCAAGAGCGAAGTGCTGCGCGGCGCCGGGCTGGCGCCGGTGGCGGCGCTGCCGGGCAAGGACAGCGGCTGGTGGCGCAGCACCGAGGGCGACGCCTTCGAGCTGCCGCCGGCCGCCTGGAACGCCGAAGCCGGCAGCGGACCGTGGCTGGCCTTCCTGCGCCTGCTGAACCGCCACCGGCCGCTGCGCGGACTCGACGCCGTGGTCTGGGTCATCCCCTTCGCCACGCTCGACAGCGGCGCCGCCGAAGCCGAGGGCGAACGCATGTACCGCAAGCTGGCCGACATCCAGGATTACCTCGGCCTGAGCTTGCCGGTGTACGTGGTGGTCGGCGGCTGCGACGCGGTGCCCGGGTACGCGCCCTGGGCCGGGGCCCTGCCCAGGCAGGCGCAGGTGCAGCCGCTGGGCTGGTCGAACCCGACCTCGCTCGACCAGGCCTGGCGCCCGGCGCTGGGCGAACAGGGCGTGGAGCGCCTGGCGAACCGGCTGCGCATGCTGGTCAGTTCGCTCACCGAATGGCGCGACCCGCAGTCCGACGCCCCCGACGTCTTCCTGATGCCGGAGCGGATCGCGGCGGCGCTGGTCCAGCTGCCGCAGGCCTTGCAGGCGGCGATGCGCGAGAGCGCGATCATGGTGCCCTTCGAACTGCGCGGCTTTTACCTGAGCGGGCGCGCGGCGCCGCCGCCGCGCACGCAGGCCGCCGCCGGCGCGGACACGGGCGCCGAGGCCGAACCCGATCCCTACGCGCCACTGCCGGCGGCGCCGCCGGCCACCGCGCCGGTCTTTTGCCGCGAGCTGTTCGCACAGCGCATCTTCGGCGAATTCGGCCTCGGCCGCGTGACGGCGCGCCGCACCGACGCCCAACGCCGCCAGCGCCGCCTGGTGCTGGGCGTGGCCGGCGCCCTGGCCGCGCTGTGGCTGGTCGCCATCATCCCCACCTATTTCTCGACCCAGGAACAGTTCCTGGCGATGCGCGGACCGCTGCTCGGCATGCGCGACGCCACCCGGGCGGCGCAGGCGCGCGGGCCAGGCGCGGGCGGCTACATCGACGCCGCCTCGACCCAGGCCCTGGTCAATGGGCTCGACCGCGTGCCGCACTGGACGCTCTGGAAGCTGGCGCTGCCGCTGTCCTGGACCTCCTGCTGCGGCGGGATCGACCACCGGCTCGACCGGGTCCTGCAGGCCTACAACGAGAAGGTCCTGTTTGCCGGCATCGACCATGCGATGCACGCGCGTGCCGACAAGATCGCCAAGCAAGGCGGGGCCGGCCGCCGCCCCGGCGGTCCCCAGGACGGGCCCGGGCGCAGCACCACGTTTGCCACCATGCGCGACTTCGTCGACGATACCGTCGAATTCGAACGCCAGCTGGGCAAGTACCGGGCCCTGACCACCCTCCAGGGCGGCAGCTGGAGCGAAGCGCGCGAACTGTTGTCCTACCTGTTCGACCTGCAGCTGGCGGCCGGCAGCGAAGCCACCTCGGCGCGCTTCGACGCCACCCTGCGCGCCAGCACCTTCCAGCCGCCCGGCGAGTTCCGCGCCAGGTATGCGCCCGAGCTGCGCAACCGGCTGGAAGCCCTGCACGCGGCCTGGCTCGACGATTTGTTCGGGAACAACCAGATGAACCTCCTGCGCGCCAAGGTGATCGACGACACCAGGAAACTGGCGGCAGCCGGAGCCGCCGACACGCCGCAGCTGGCCCAGCTCCAGCAAGACATCGGCCAGCTGCGGGTCTTGCTGGCCCAGAACGACAGCGCCTGGCTGGCCGACAGCACCCTGGCGGCCGAGGATGTCTACCGCAGGCTGGAAACCCGCATCCGCAGCTCGGCGCTGCTGGGCGACGAGCTGGCGTCGCGGCTGCAGAACGACGTCACCGGGCGCCAGGCACGCTACCGCGCCGGCGTGCTGGAGAACAGCAGCGGCCTGACCCCGGTCCTGGCCTACACCAAGGGCAAGGAACTGCTCGTCAGCCCGGGGCTGGGCGGGCTCGAGACGGCGCTCGGCCAGCTGCTGCGCCACCAGTTCGCCCAGGGCGCGGTGCGCGCCGGCCCGGCACTCGACGCCTCCGCCGCGCCGCTGGCCTGGGACCCGCAAGCCCTGGCCGACGCCCGCGCCCTGCTGGCCGACCTCGAAGCCTATGAGGAAAACGAGCTGCCCGCAGCGCCGCCGGCCTACGCCGCCACGCTCAGCCGCCTGGCGCGCCTGCAGGACGGCGCCGCGATCGCGCGCACCCTGAACGGCGCGGCCAGCCCGGCGGCCTGCGATCCGGCCTGGCGCTGCGCCAACTTCGAAACCGCGCGCCTGGCGATTGCCGACATGATGCCGACCATGCGCAAACTGGAGCTGAACGACACCGCCGAACTGGCCCAGCAAATCATGGACGAACAGGCTTTCGTCATGCTGCGCGCCTTGCGCGCTGCGCTGGAAAACGGCTTGCTCTACCTGCCGGCGCCGGGCGCGCTGGCCGAATGGAACGGCCAGCGCGCCGCCCTCGCCTACAGCGTCCAGAGCCAGGCCGACATGCAGGACTACCTGCAATCGCAGCTCGAACTCGTGACCGAGCTGAGCGCCGCCAGCAAGGGCCCGCGCGCCTGGCTGGCGCAGCCGGGTGCGTCGGCCCAGCCCGAAGCGGCCGCCTGGCTGGCCGACTGGAACCGCATCGACGCCGACCTGGCCCGCTACGCCGCCAAGAGCCCGGACGGCTCGCTGCGCCGGCTCGAGCAGTTCCTCGTCACCGGCCTGGACGAACTCGACAGCCTGAACTGCGGCGCGCGGCTGGCCGCCGTCGGCAGCGCGCGCGGCGACTTCTTCCAGCGGCGCCTGGCGCGCATCGCCGCCAGCTACCGTCCGCGCTGCCAATCGCTGGCCGGCCAGGCCGCGCGCGCCGCGTACGCCGCCATCGCCGGCCACTACAACGCCAGGCTGCTCGACCGCTATCCCTTCACCGCCACTCCAGGCGCCCTCGACGCCGATCCCGGGCAGGTGCGCGCTTTGCTGCAGCTGCTCGACACGCAGCTGGCCGCGGCGCGCATGGCGCCGGCGGCGCTGGCCTCGCGCAGCGACCCGCAAGCCCTGGCCGCGGCCGCCTTCCTCGACCGCCTGGCCGCCCTGCGCCCGCTGCTGGCGGCGCTGCTGGCCGAAGACGCGGGCGGCGGCCCGGCCGCGCTCGACCTGTGGCCGCAGTTCCGCATCAACCGCCCGCGCGAACGCGGCGCCGACCAGGTGATCGAATGGAGGCTCGATGCCGGCGCCGCCTTGCCGCCGGGGCCCGATGGCGCCCTCGGCACGGCCTGGCGCCTGGGCGACCCGGTCGGCCTGAGCCTGCGCTGGGCCATCAACAGTCCGCTGCTACCTGCGCCCGACCCGGCGCGGCCCGGCCTGGACGTGGTGGAGCGCGTCGCCAGCTGGGAATACCGCGGCCCATGGGCGCTGCTGCGCCTGTTGAGCGAGCATGCCGCGCCGCTCGCCGAGCTGGGCGAGCGCGACATCGCCGCGCCGGTGGTCCTGCGCCTGGTGGCGCCGACCCGCGACGCCGCCGGCGTGCCGGGTCCGGATGCCGTCGGTTATGCGCGCATCGGCGTGATGGCCCATGGCAAGCGCGAGCGCCTGGCGCTGGCGCCGTTTCCGACGCGCGCGGCGCCGCCGCTGCCCGATGCGAACACCAGCGGCGCGCTGGTGGCGAACCAGGAGGGAGCCGAACGATGATCGCAGCCCTGCTCGAACCGCTGGCCGAGCACGGCCCCTGCGGCGTATCGCTGCTGGACGAACCGGAATACGACGCCATCGCACTGGCGCGCCAGGAAGACGACCCGACCCTGCCACGCGGCGTCTGGACCACGGCCCTGAAGCGCGCCGACTGGCAGGAAAGCGCGCGCCTGTGCCGCCAGGCTTTGAGCGAACGCAGCAAGGACCTGAACCTGGCCGCCTGGCTGGGCGAAGCCTGGATCAACCTCGAAGGCCTGGCCGGTGGCGCGCGCGCCACCCGCCTGCTGCAGGGGCTGTGCGAGCGCTACTGGGACTGCCTGCATCCGCTGCCCAAGGGTGGCGACATGGCCTACCGCACCGGGCCGCTGGCCTGGATCGACGAGCACTGGAGCCAGGCCCTGCTGCTGCGCGTGCCCCTGCTGCGCGGCGGCGGCGCCGACGCCCGCACCGTGACGCTGGCGCAGTGGAACGAGAGCCTGGCGCGCGAGAACGACGAGCGCAAGGCCAAGCGGCCAGGCAAGGACGGCAAGGACGGCGATGGCGCCGAGCAGCTGACCCGGGCGCGCGCGCTGCTCCAGCTGGCGAGCATGGCGCTGGCCGATGTCCAGGGCCTGCTTGGCGCCGCGCGCGAATGGTCGCTCGCACTGCATGAGCTGCACGCCACGCTGGCGCGCTTGATGGAGAAAGAGGCGCCGCGCCTGCGCCGGCTGGCTGCCAGGCTGGAGGAAGTCGAGCGGGTGCTGGGCGGCTGGCTGGAGGCGCATCCTTCCTATGTAGCGGCGGCGGCGGTGCAGGCCGCGCCGCTTGCCGCGCCTGTTCCCGAGGTGGCTGCGGTGGAGGCTGGGGCGGCGGCGCTGGAAACGCCGGTGGCGAGCGGGCCATCGGGGCGGGCCGACGCTTACCGGCGCCTGGAAAGCCTGGCCGATTACCTGGAGGCGCTGGAGCCGCATAGTCCGGTTCCGCGCCTGGTGCGGCGCGCGGTGGCCTGGGGGAATATGTCGTTCGACCAGCTGCTGGTGGAGCTGACGCATAACAGCAACGAGATGCAGAAGCTGCTGGTGCGTGGGCCGGTGGGGAGTTGAGCGCCGCTGCCGGATTCCCTCCCTCCCCCGGAAGCTGAGGCGACGGACAGCTGCCGCGTAGGGTGGGCGCCCCGTGCCCACGCGTGACGATCGCCTGGCGTTAGCTCGATTGTGTGATGCACGATTGCTCCCGCGCTGGCAAAACGCGTGGGCACAGGGGCGCCCACCCTACCGGATCAAGCGCTTGTGCCCTGGCTGGGCGCGTTCGTCCCGCCCCTTCTTCTTGCAAGCCTGTTTGTGGTTCGATGGCGTTGCCGTAGCCGGGATCGGTTGATATGTCGGCTTGACGCGATTCACTCGTTGGTTAGTTACGTTTTATGATAAGGTACACCATGCCTTCACGAATTTTCTTGTCATGGAAACCCTGACCTCCTGGGATGCCGACCCGGTCCGCGCATTCAAAGCCTTCATCTCCACCACCGCCTTTGCCGAGACCGGCCGGCGCCAGCGCGCCGACGGCACCCTGCGCGTGCTCTCCGCCGAGTCGGCGAAGATCTATTTGTTCATGTTCCAGAACCTGGCCGCCTGGCTGGTGGACCAGGGGCTCACCTTCTCCACCGTCACGCACACCGACCTGCTGCGCTTCATCAACCGCACCGTCAAGGGCAAGCGCGTACTGAACAGCAAGATCGCCTACCGCTACCTGCGCCTGCTGGAGCGCTGCTACGAGCACCTGCAGCGCTCCCCCAACCCGGCGCAGGAAGCCATCCTCGGCATCGACCGCGCCCACATGACGCGTGATGATGCCGGCCGAACCCTGTCCGAGGAGCAGCTCGAACGTTTCTTCGCCGCCCTGCCCGCGCCGGCGCCGGGGCGTACGGGCAGGACCCCGTTCCAGGGCTGGAAGCGGCGCCGCGACCGGGCGATGCAGGTGGTGATCGCCCTGGGCGGCTTGCGGGTGTCGGAAGCCGTGGGCTTGCTGCTGGCGGAGGTCGGGGGGCAGGCCGGCATCGATGGATCGATCGTCCTGGCCATCACGCCCGACGAAAAGCATGACACCAGCCATGAACACGAGGTCACCCTCCCCCGCGCCGGCGCCGAGGCCTTGCGCGCCTGGCTCGGCGAGCGCAAGACGATGGCGATCCCGGGCGAGTTCGTGTTTCCGGCGAACCTGACGGGTGCGCGACTGACGCGCAAGACCGTGTACGTGCAGATGCGCGCCACCTTCGAGCGCGCCGGGATGGACCTGGCGCGCTCCGGCGGGCGCACCCTGCGCAACACTTTCGCCAGGCAGCAGCTCGACGCCGGCGCCCAGCCCGATGCGCTGAAGGATGTGCTCGGCCTGGCGCTCGAACGCTCCGCCGCCGACTATAAGCTCACCCGTGTAAAGCCGGACCCTGGCGCAGCGGAGGACGGTGCATAGCGGTGTCGATCCGACAAGGAAAGCACTACAATCGTTGCCACGCAACAACTAAAACGTCGCCATTCTGCTGGAATTGCCGGAAATTCCTGACCGTGGTGGACTGGAGATGGACGGCGTGTCTTCGCACACGTAGAGTCGTGCTGGTAGGAGAAATCCTACGCGTTTCTACCTAGTCTATATTCACTTGGACCACTTCCAGTCTCCAGCAGCGAGTACAGCCAATGCGCTGCGCAACCACGGTAACGATATGCGCTATTTCTTCCACCACCTCCGTATCGGCGCCCGCCTCGCAGCGGTGTTCGCCCTGATCCTGGCCCTGGCGATCGCCGCCACCGGCGCCGCCCTCCTCACTGCCCGGAATAACGCGCAGGCCACCGAGGAAATGATGGCCGTCCCGCTGGCCAAGGAACGCCTGGTCTCGGACTGGTACGTGAACACCTATTCCGCCATCACGCGCACCGGCCTGATCGCACGCAGCAGCGACACCACCCTGAGCACCGTGTTCGCCAAGGACATCGCCGACAGCGTGAGCGCCAGCACCGAGCTCATCAAGAAAATCGAGCCGCTGCTGAGCTCACCTGAAGAAAAAGCCAAGCTGGACCAGGTGCAGTCGCTGCGCGCGCGCTACCAGGCGGCCAAGGTCGAGGTAATGGACGCCAAGAAGGCCGGCGACGCCGCCACCGCCGAACGCCGCTTCAACGAAGGCTTCGCCCCTGCCGCCGCGGCCTATTCGGCTTCGCTGAAAGACTTGCTGTCGCTGCAGCGCAAGACCATCGACGACACCACCGCCGCCATCAACGCCGCCTACAGCGCGCGCGCACGCCTGGTGCTGGCGCTGGGCATCCTGATGGTGGCAACGGGCGTGCTGGCCGCCTGGGCGATCACGCGCAGCATCACCCAGCCGCTGTCGACCGCGGTGGACGCGGCCCAAGCCGTTGCCCGCAGCGACCTGAGCGGGAGCTTCGACTGCAGCCGCCGCGACGAAGTCGGCGACCTGGCGCGGGCCATGCAGGCCATGAACGCGGGCCTGGCGGGCATCGTGGCCGAAGTCCAGCGCGGCGCCAGGACCATCGCCGGCGCCTCGCACGAGATCGCCACCGGCAACCTCGACCTGTCGTCGCGCACCGAACAGCAGGCCGGCGCCCTGGAGGAAACCGCCTCCTCGATGGAGGAGCTGACCTCGACCGTGCGCCAGAACGCCGAACACGCGGCGCAGGCCAACCGGATGGTGCAGGAGGCGTCGCAGGTTGCCGTGCGCGGCGGCGCGATCGTCGGCCAGGTGGTGGACACGATGGGCGCCATCGATGCCGCCTCGCGCAAGATCGTCGACATCATCGGCGTGATCGACGGCATCGCCTTCCAGACGAATATCCTGGCCCTGAATGCGGCCGTGGAAGCGGCCCGTGCCGGTGAGCAGGGCCGCGGCTTCGCGGTCGTCGCCAGCGAAGTGCGCAACCTGGCGCAGCGCTCGGCCACCGCGGCCAGGGAAATCAAGGGCCTGATCGGCGACTCGGTCGAGCAGGTGAACACGGGCGCGACCCTGGTGCAGCGCGCCGGCGCCGCGATCGGCGACGTGGTGGCCAGCGTCGGCCGCGTCACCGGCATCATGGCGGAGATCACCGCCGCCAGCCGCGAGCAGAGCATCGGCATCGACCAGGTGAACGCCGCCATCCTGCAGATGGACCAGACCACCCAGCAAAACGCCGCCCTGGTCGAGGAAGCGGCCGCCGCGACGGCGTCGATGCAGGACCAGGCGCAGCGCCTGGCGCAGGCGGTCGGCGTGTTCAAGCTCGACAGTGCCCAGGGTGCACGCGGCGCACAGCAGACGCAGCCGCAGCGGGCACGGCAGGCTGCGCCCGTCCTGTCGCAGGGGTAGAACGGAGGACCGCGCGCGCGGGCCTGCCATTGCGCCCAATGGAGCGCGCTCAAACCTTCTACCTCCTCGGACTGCATCCTGGTCGCGCGCGAGCGGGGCGGACAGACGCTCGATGCCGTTACCGGGCGCGGCGCCCCGAGCAAGGCGCAGCTCGAGCGACACCTGCTGCCCTACCTCGATCCGCAAGTCCTGCTGGTCACCGATGCCAACGCCGCCTACCGCGCGTTTGCGCGCGACCACCACAGTCAACGGTGACTGCGCCAAAAAAAACGCCGCAATCGATGCGGCGTCTTCGGCATTCCGGCAGGCGGCGCTCAGATCCAGTAGATCAGCGCGGCCACGCCCACGATCAGGGCGACCTTGGTTATTTTATAGGCCGTCTTGTTCCAGGCCTTGTAGCGGCGGCGGTACTGCCCCATCACGTGCGAGATGCGGAACAGCTTGCTGACCATGCCGGTCTGGTCGCCGGTTTCGTTCGGCGAGCTGGCGGCCGTCATCATGGTGCGGCCGAGCCAGCGGTTGATCGCCGCCATCCAGCGGTAGCGCATTGGGCGCTCGACGTCGCAGAACAGGATCACGCGGTCGCTTTCGCTGCCGTTGATGGCCCAGTGGATATAGGTTTCGTCGAAGATCACGCCTTCGCCGTCGCGCCAGCTATGGCGCTGGCCGTCGACGTCGATGAAGCAGCGGTCGTCGTTCGGCGTGGCCAGGCCCAGGTGGAAGCGCATCGAACCGGCGAACGGGTCGCGGTGCGGGTTCAGCTTGGCGCCCGGCGGCAGCTCGGCGAACATGGCCGCTTTCACCGACGGGATCGATTGCAGCAGCGCATAGGTTTGCGGGCACAGGCGCTGGGCCGAGGGATGGCTGGCGTCGTACCACTTCAGGTAGAAGCGCTTCCAGCCGGTCTTGAAGAAGGAATTGAACCCGGCGTCGTCGTTTTGCTCGGCGGCCTTGATCTTTTTCAGCGCCAGCATGTTTTCGGCCTCGGCGCGGATGATCGTCCAGTTCTGCTGCAGCGGCGCGAGGTCGGGAAAATCGCTGACCGGAATGTAGGGCGTGCTCGGCACTTTCGAGAACAAGTGCATGAAAATGTTGATCGGCGCCATGAACGACGAATGGTCGAACAGCTGGCGTCCGAACGGCAGGCGCACCTTGCCGCGGAAGTGGATGTGGAGAATGGACAGGAAATAAAAACCGACAACCACCCACTTCATCATGCACTCCCAGAACCGACCATGCGGTCAGCATCGAATTAAACAGGGCGCAAGAATAGCATATTGCCGGGGAGCCGTCCGGCCCCCGGCGAAATCGACAGCGGACTGCCGCCTTCATGACGCAGCACGTGCCGGGACGGGCCGCCGTCCGCCGAAGCGGTCTGCCTATGCGTCGCGAACCATGCCGGCGCACCCGGCAGCGCTCGGCGCGGCCCGGCTCGATGAAGCTCGATGAAGCTCAGTGAAGCTCAGTGAAGCGCAATGAAGCTCGATAAAATTCAATGAGATTCGTTCAGCGCCGTCATGGCATAGCCCTTTTCGGCGAGCTGGCCATTCAGGTTATCGATGTCGTAGTCCGGCAGGTGCTCGGCGCTGTCGTCGACTTCGAAGGCGCGGGCCTCCACTTCCCAATCGGTATTGGTCGCTTCTTCGGGGATGTTGCGGGTTTCCGGCACGGCCAAGTAGGAAAACTTGCCGTCGCTTTCGGCTCTGCGGTAGATGTCCAGGCGCATAATGGTTCCTTACAGTGAGAAGCTCGCTTTCGGATGAAAGCGGACGACTCCACAGTAACGAAGCACGCCACGGGCGTCTGTTAATTGCCCCACACTCTGCTCGACAGCGGCGCATTCAGCGTCCGGGCGACAAGCCGAGGATGCGCGCAGGCAGCATCACGACTGCACGTAGCAGCCCGAACACGGCGTCGACGCCGATGCCGAGCAGGCGCAACGGCAGCAGGAGCAGCCAGACGATCGGATAGGCCAGCAGCGCCAGCAAGGCCAGCGGCCAGCACAGGAAGAGTAAAAGCAGCCACAGCAGGAAGCCGAGCATCGCGCACTCCGGTCAGGTTGAGAAATGCGCAGTGTAGGCAGTGGAAAAAAGCGGCGCGAGCGGCGTGCGACGGGCGGCGCCGGCGCAAGGACGAACTGCCCCGTGCGCCGATAAGCGGTGCACAGGGCGGCGGTTGAAGGATGAGCAGGCCGGGCGGCCAGGTATCAAGCGAACTCGGCGACCAGCCGCGGCATCCGGGTGCGCACTTCGTCAATGTTCGCATCAGCCTCGGCATCCTGCGCCAGCGTCGCACGCAGCGATGCCTGCAGCGTCGGAATCGAAGCGCCGGCGCGGTACTGGAACGACACCTGCACGACGTCGCCCGCGGCCACGCCGAGCGGACGCGCCAGCGGCAGGGTCATGTAGTGATTCAGCCAGTCGATGGTGTTGCCGCTCTCCTGCACGATGGACAGCACGTTCTTGGTCACGAAGCGCAACGCGTTCAGGGTGCCGTCCTGCTCCATGGTGAAGCTGCCATACCAGGCGATCAGGTTGTCGACCGGTTCCGCAAAGTCGAGCACGCTGTAGACGGCGGGCTCGGCCAGTTCGGCCGTGCCCGGGTAGGCGGCGGTGGTTTCCTGGAACTGCACGATCGGCGCGTGATAGCCGTGGAAGTCGTAGGCTTGCTGCAAGGGCTGCACGGCCATCACCACCGCTTCCGGCATGAAGATCGGCAGCGGGCCGCCGAAGCGGGCCAGGTAGCGTTTCTTGAAGGCTTCGATCACTTCAACCTGCTTTTCGCGCAGCATCGCCACGTGGATCATTTCGCAGATGACGATGTCGACCGGCTCGGGCGGCAGGTAATCGAAGGCGTCGGCGTGGATCACCTCGACCTTGTGGCCGTTTTCGTTCTGCGCCAGGAAGCGGCGCGCCTCGCGCACCAGGTCCGGGTTGAACTCCACGCAATACACGCGGTCGGCTTGCTGGGCCGCGAAGAAGGACAGCACGCCGGTGCCGCCGCCGAGTTCCAGCACCTTCATGCCCGGACGCACGGCATGCCCGATCGCGCTACGGAAAGCACCCATCCGGTTCGCATCCATCAGCATGTTGTGGTGATAATGGACTGGAATGAATTGGCCGAGGTAGCAGCTTTCGATTTCGCGTTCGTTCAGCATGGTGATCCTTGTAGTCGGCGGCATGTGCGCCGCCGCGTTGGTCGATTGAATACGAGGATTATCCATGCGCCCTGCACCTGGCAAAGCGGGGAGCAGAGCCGGGATGGCGTCTCACTTCGCGTGTTGCCGCACGGGAACTATCAGCGCAGCTCAGGCGGGTTGACGCCGGTACCCCGCCCACCAGCCGCCCAGCGCCAGCAACAGCGCGCCGACGACCAGCCCCAGCAGCAGCGCCATGGTGCGCGCCGCCGGATCGCCGCCGTTCGCCGCCATCAGGGGATAGCTCCAGGGGAACCACGCCCAGTAGGCCGAACTGCCGAGCTGGATGATGCCCATCGTGGCGCATACCCCGGTAGCCAGCGGCAGCACGATGTGCTGGCTGGTCCAGCTGAGCGTGTGCTGGAGCACCAGCACCGGCAGGCTGGCCGCCAGCGCCGCCAGCAGCGAACGCCCCATGGCCAGCATCGGCCCAGCCTGGGCGGCCGCCGTACCGTTCAGCAGGATCGCGACCAGCGAGGCCAGCAACAACAGGCACAGGTGGGCCACGGCCGTCATCCCCAAGGCCAGCAGCAGCTTGGCCAGGTACAGCCGGCGCACACCCACGGGCAGGGTCAGCATCAGGCGCCAGCCGTGCTGGCGATGCTCGACGCCATTCACCAGCGCCGTACACAGCGCCAGGTAGAGCGGCAGCATGAAATAGCACCATATGGCCTGGCTGCCCATCCAGTAGCCCTCCCACGCGCGCGCACTCAATCCATCCGGCCCGGCCTGGCGCAGCAGCAGCCCGGTATTCAGGAGCACCACCACCAGCGGACAGGCCAGCATCATGAGCAGGGCCAGCGAGCGGCGCGCCTTCAGCATCTCAAGCCGTAACAGCGTCCACAGCATGGTGCACCTCCTGCAGGCTGGTCAGTTCGAGGAACCATTGTTCCAGTGTGGGCTTGCGGTACACCGACTGGTACAGGGCGATGCCCGCCCCCACCAGGGCCGCATGCAGGGCCGGGGCCAGCCCAAGGCTTAGCGGCGAGATCTCCAGCCGGCCCCTGACCCTGCCGCGTACCGGATAGCCCATGCGCGTCAGCAAAGCCTGGGCGGCGCGGCTGTCGTCGACCTCCAGCGCCAGCGTCCCGGGCTGGCTGGCCACCAGTTGCGGCACGGCTTCCTGGCACAGCACGCGGCCGCCATGCAGCACCGCCACGTGGGTCGCGATCTTTTCCACTTCATCGAGCTGGTGGCTGGACAGGAAGACCGTACACCCGGTGCGCGCCGGCAGGCTGGCCAGCAAACCGCGCAGTTCGCGCATGCCTTGCGGGTCCAGGCCATTGCCGGGCTCGTCGAGGATCAGCAGGCGCGGATTGCCGAGCATGGCGTGGGCCAGGGCCAGGCGCTGGCGCATGCCCAGCGAAAAGCCGGCCACCCGTTCGCGCGCATGCGGCGCCAGGCCCACGACCTCGAGCACGCGCATGCTCTCGCCGTTGGGCAGGCCCTTGATGCGGCGGCCTATCTCCAGGAATTCGACGGCGCCCAGGTTCGGGTACAGCGCCGGCGCATCGACCAGGCAACCCACCTCGCGCAGCACCGCCATGCGGGCGCTGCCCATGGCACGGCCCAGCACCTCCACGCGGCCGCGATCGGCGTCGAGCAAGCCGGTGAGGATGCGGATGGTGGTGGATTTGCCGGCGCCGTTATTCCCGAGGAAGGCGAACACGCTGCCGGCCGGGACCGCCAGGTCGACGCCACGCAGGATGTCGCGCCCGCCGAGGCGCTTCTCGACGCCGGACAATACGATCGCGGCGCTCACGGCAGCCCGCACAGGAGAGACAGGTGGATCACGGACATCGGCTTATCCATCAGGAAAGGAAAACACCGACGCTAGCGCATCATTGTTCAGGCAGCAATCGTTTTGCGACAAAACGCGGCCTGCGCGACCGCCGCCCCCGTTTCCGGGCGACAGACTGCAGGCTCAGCGGCTGGCCTCGCGGATGGCCCGGGCCACGCGTGGCTTGCCCGCGCGTTCGGCCAATTGCTCGGGCGTCAGGCCTTCGCTGTTCGTCAAGCGGGCATTCGCGCCATGTTTCATGAGCAGGATGCCGGTATCGTCCTTGCCTTCGCGCGCGGCCATCATCAGCGGCGTATAGGCGCCGCTTTTCAGGGGCGATACCGCGTCGACCTTGGCGCCGTGCTTCAGCAAGAGCGCGACAATCTCGTTGTCGCCGGCCGCCGCCGCATAGTGGAGGGCCGTCCAGCCCGGCTGGTTGACCCTGGCGCCCCTGGCCAGCAAAGCGTCGATGGCCGCGCGCTTGCCTTTATAGGCGGCCATCATCAGCGCGCTGTTGCCGTTGACGGCTGCCGTTTCCAGATTCGTCCCCGGATGGTCGAGGAAGACGCGCAGCACGCGCATCGCGTCTTCGCGCACCGCCAGCACCAGGCCGGGCTCGCCGCCGAGGGGATTGCGCTGGTTCGCGTTCACCACCGTGCCGATCATGGCCTTGACGGTCTTGTCGTCGTCGAGCTGGACGGCGCGGAAGAAGGCGGTCAGCTGGCGGCCGTCGGGCGGGGCCGCCGACGCTTCCGGTGCGGCGTGGACCAGGCCCGCGCCGGCGCACAGCGTGAACAGGATGGTGCGCAGGAGCGCGCGGCGCGGAAGAATCATGTCAGGCCCTGGCGTGCTGGAACAGCTTGAAGAAGTTCTCAGAGGTCCGGTCCGCCACTTCGCGCAGCGGCACGCCCTTCAGGTTGGCGATGAACTCGGCCACGTGCGGAACGTAGCCCGGCTCGTTGACCTTGCCGCGGTAGGGCACCGGCGCCAGGTAGGGCGAATCGGTTTCGATCAGGACGCGCTCCAGCGGCACCGCGCGCGCCACTTCCTGCAAGTCCTTCGCGCTCTTGAAGGTCACGATGCCGGAGAAGGAAATATAGAAACCCATCTCGATGGCGGCCTGGGCCACTTCCAGCGACTCGGTAAAGCAGTGCATCACCCCGGCCACCCCGCCCGCCTCCACCGCGGCGCCCTCTTCGCGCAGGATGCCGATGGTATCGGCGCTGGCCGAGCGGGTATGGATGATCAAGGGCTTGCGCGTCGCGCGCGAGGCCCGGATATGGGTGCGGAAACGCGCGCGCTGCCATGCGAGGTCGCCCTCCAGGCGGTAATAGTCGAGGCCGGTTTCACCGATGGCGATGATCTTCGGATGGTCGGCCAGTTCGACCAGCTGCGCCACGCTCGGTTCCGGCGTGTCCTCGTAGTCGGGATGGACGCCGACCGAGGCGAAGATGTGCGGGTATTGCTCGGCCAAGGCGAGCACCGAGGGGAATTCCGGCAAATTGACCGACACGCACATGGCGTGCGTGACCTGGTTCTCGGCCATCCTGGCCAGGATCTCGGGCATCCGGGCGGCCAGCTCGGGGAAATTGATGTGGCAGTGGGAATCGATGTACATGCCGCCATTGTAAAGGCAGGCGCCCGACCGCGCCACGCGGGCGGGCTTGCGGCGTTACTCGACGACGCGCTTGCCCAGGATGATCAGGTCGCGCTCGATCCCGTCCAGCTTGGCCACCCTTGGAAACTTCGCCCAGGTGTCGAAGCCGAACTTGCGGAACAGCGCCAGGCTCGGCGCGTTGTGGCCGAAGATAAAGCCGAGCAAGGTATGCACCTCGATCTGCGGTGCAAACGCAATCGCCTGTTCCAGGCAGTACTTGCCCAGCCCCTTGCCGCGCCAGGCTTCGGCGATGTAGATCGACAGCTCGGCCGTGCCCGAATAGGCCGGGCGGCCATAGAAGTTCGAGTACGACATCCAGCCGATCACTTCCGGATTCTCGGCCGTATCGGCGGCATCGTGGATGGTCCACAGCGGCCGGCGTTCCGGCGTGTGGTCGTTGAACCAGCCGACGCGCGATTCGACCGAGACCGGTTCGGTATCGGCGGTGACGTCGCGCGAAGCGATGGTGGAGTTGTAGATGCCGACGATGACGGGCAGGTCGTCGCGGCGGGCAAGGCGGTGAACGTAGGACGGCATGAAGAAAAACGAGGAGGTAGGTTAAAGGGTGTGGGTGGCGCGCGAGGAACGCAGGGCCGCGCCGAGGATCTCCTCGATGCGGGCCCGGGCGCGCTGGCCGGTTTCGTCGGCCGGGAAATGCACGCCGACGCCCTGCGCCTTGCTGTTATTGGCGCCGGCCGGCGTGATCCAGGCCACCTTGCCGGCGATCGGATACTTGTTCGTGTCTTCCATCAGCGACAGGATCAGGTAGATCTCGTCGCCGGTCTTGTAGGGTTTGTTGGTGGGCACGAACAGGCCGCCGTTCTTCAGGAAAGGCATGTAGGCGGCGTACAGCGCCGCCTTTTCCTTGATGGCCAGCGACAGCACTGCCGGCCGGGGCAGCGACGCGTTCGGGTCGGTGGTATTGCCGCTCATCGCTTTCCTTTCAAACGGGGCTGCAGCAGGACGTGTAGTCGAGCAGCATGTCTTCCACGAACAGTTTAGCCGACAAGGGGTGGTCGGCAACCGCGCGCCGCTCGTTCGCCGACTTTACTGCGCGCAACAGATTCGCAGTGTGCACGTTGCCGGCCAGCGCCGCAAGTTCCTTCTGGTAGCGCGGGTAGTAGCGCACCACGCCGGACAACTTGACCGACAGCAGGTCGTACAGCCAGCGCTGCTGCCAGGACACCAGCGCCGCCAGCGGCGTCTTGCTCAGCTTGTCGGCGCTGCGCAGCGCGGCGTCGGCGCTGGGCCGGGCCAGGAAATGCAGCAGCGCGTCGAGCTCTTCGCGGCTGCCGGTCTCGGCCTGGTCGCGCGCGGCCAGCGGGGCGCCGCCTTCCTCGCGCAGCCAGCTGTCGGCATCCGGCACGCCCTGCTCCTTCAGCCAGGCCAGCGCCGCGCCGTGGTCGGGCATGGGCAGCGCGAACTTGCGGCAGCGCGACAGGATGGTCGGCAACAGGCGGTCGAGCCCGTTCGAGGCGAGCAGGAACACGGTGCCCGGCGGCGGTTCTTCCAGGGTCTTGAGCAGGGCGTTCGAGGCCGGCATGTTCAGCGCCTCGGCCGGATACAGCACCACCACGCGCAGGCCCTGGCGGTGGGTCGAGATGTTCATGAAGTCCGCCAGGTTGCGGATCTGCTCGATCTTGATCTCTTTCGAGGGCGCCTTGGTGGATTTCGACTTCTTGTCGGCGTCCGCGCCCTCTTCTCCCTCGGCGCCGGGCTCGTCTTCCAGCGCTTCGGGCCGCACACGGCGGTAGTCGGGATGGTTGTGCTGGACGAACCAGCCGCAGGACGCGCAGGCGCCGCAGGCCTGGCCGTCGGGCTGGACGTTTTCGCACAGCAGGGCCTGGGCAAAGGTTTCGATGAAGCCGGCCTTGCCGATGCCGGCCGGGCCGTGGAACAGGATCGCGTGCGGCAGGCGCGCGCGCATCTGCTGCAAGTTGCTCCAGGCGGTTTGCTGCCAGGGGTAGATCACAAGAATGTCTCCAGGGCCTCGCGCAAGGTCTGCTGCGTGGCCTCGATGCTGCGGGTCGAGTCGACGACCACGAAACGTTCGGGATATTGCGCGGCGCGGCGCAGGTACTCGGCGCGGCAGCGGGCAAAGAAGGCGCCCTGCTCCTGCTCGAACTTGTCCAGGGTGCGGGTGGCGTCCAGGCGTTCGCGCGCCACTTCCAGGGGCACGTCGAACAGCAGGGTCAGGTCGGGCTGCAGGTGCGGATGGACCCAGGCTTCGAGCGCTTCCATCTTGGCGCGGTCGAGGCCGCGGCCGCCGCTCTGGTAGGCAAAGCTGGCGTCGCTGAAGCGGTCGGACAGCACCCAGGCGCCCGCGGCCAGGCCCGGCTCGATCACTTGCGCGATGTGCTCGCGGCGGCTGGCGAACATCAGCAGGGCTTCGGTTTCCAGGTGCATGGTTTCGTGCAGCAGCAACTCGCGCAGCTTTTCGCCCAGCGGCGTGCCGCCCGGTTCGCGCGACGCCACCACAGTCTTGCCGCGCGACTTGATCAGTTCGGTAACAAAGCCGATGTGGGTCGACTTGCCGGCGCCGTCGATGCCCTCGAAGGTGATGAACTTGCCGCGCACGGGATTCGGATTGCCGCTCATGGCCGCGACACTCCCCGCTGGTACTGGTTCACGGCGCGGTTGTGGTCGTTCAGGTTGTCCGAGAACTGGCTGGTGCCGTCGTTGCGCGACACGAAGTACAGGGCGTCGGTCTTGGCCGGCGACATCGCCGCCGCCAGCGATTGCACGCCCGGCAGCGAAATCGGCGTCGGCGGCAGGCCGTAGCGGGTGTAGGTGTTGAACGGGGTATCGGTCAGCAAGTCTTTCTTGGCGATCTTGCCCTCGTAGCGCAGGCCCATGCCGTAGATCACGCTCGGATCGGTCTGCAGCATCATGCCGGTGCGCAGGCGGTTCACGAACACGCCGGCGATCATGGCGCGCTCGCTCTTCTGGCCGGTTTCCTTTTCCACGATCGAGGCCATGACCAGCGCCTCATAGGGATTCTTGTACGGCAGGTTCGGGTCGCGCTTTTCCCAGGCCGCGTTCAGGCGATCGACCAGCATCTGGTGCGCCTGGCGGTAGATCTGCAGGTCGCTCGATCCTTTGGCGAACAAATAGGTATCGGGGAAGAACAGGCCCTCGGGCTGCTTGAATTCGGGCGACACCTTGGCCATCAATTCGGTATCCGACATCTGCGCCGTTTCGTGGCGCAGGGTCTTGGTGGCGGCGATCGCTTCGCGCATCTGGCGGAAGGTCCAGCCCTCGATGATGGTCACCGCCTCCTGGGCGAATTCGCCGCGCACCAGTTGCGTCAGCAGGCGCCGCGGCGAAGTGTTGGGTTTGAGCTCGTAGCTGCCGGCCTTGATGCGCGCGCTCTGGCCGGTGAGGCGGGCCAGCACCTGGAACAGGAAGGGATTGACCGGCACGCCGGCCCTGGCCATCTGCTGGGCGGCCGCGTTCACGCCGCTGCCGGGGGTGATGGCGAATGCGATGGCCGGCTCGGACGTCGTCAGGGGATGCTTGGACCACCAGGCGAAAGCGCCGCCCGCCGCGACTGCCACGATCGCGCCGGTGAGGATGATTTTTTTAATTAGTGCCATTCTGTTCTGTTCTTTTTGGCCGTCTCCGGCGCGAAGTGCTCGACAACTCTATAATGAGCCCGTAATGATAAAGCCTAATCGCACAGCATATTGCATTTATGAGCAACTGGACAGACTATCTGGCGTCGCACGGCGCCCGCTTCCATATTGACGAAGCGACCCAGGCCGAAGATTTCGGCCGCACCCTGAGCGTGGCCGACCTCGGCGCCGGCTTCGTCGCGCCTGTTACCGACCTCGGCCTCATCGCCGTGGCCGGCGAGGATGCGGCCAGCTTCCTGCACAACCAACTGACCAACGACGTCGAGCACCTGGGCAGCGGCGACGCGCGCCTGGCCGGCTACTGCACGCCGAAGGGGCGCTTGCAGGCGACCTTCCTGTATTGGCGTGATGCGCAAGCCGTCTACCTGCAGCTGCCGCGCGCCATCCAGGCGCCGCTGCAGAAGCGCCTCGGCATGTTCGTGCTGCGCGCCAAGGCCAAGCTGCGCGATGCGACCGGGGAGGACGCGTTCGCGGCTGTCCTCGGCATCGGCGGCGCGGGTGGCGAAGCGGCGTTGCGCGCGCAGGTGGGCGAGCTGCCCGCCGCGCCGTACAGCAAGACGAGCGGCGGCCAGGGCACGGTGATCCGCCTGCTCGATGCCTTTGGTGCGCCGCGCTACCTGTGGCTGAGCTCTGGCGCGACGGCGCAGGCGGCGCTGCCGGCGCTCACCGCTGCCGGCCTTGCGCTCGGCGGCAACGCGGCCTGGCGGCTGGCCGCGATCCACGCCGGCGTGCCGCAGGTGACCGGGCCGACGCAAGAACAGTTCGTGCCGCAGATGGTCAACCTGGAATTGCTGGGCGGCGTGAACTTCAAGAAGGGCTGCTACCCGGGCCAGGAAATCGTCGCGCGCAGCCAGTACCTGGGCAAGCTGAAACGCCGCACGGCGCTGGCGACGGTGGAGAATGCCGCCGCCCGCGCCGGCGACGACGTGTTCTCGGCGGCCGACCCCGAGCAGCCTTGCGGCATGGTGGTGAACGCCGCGCCGAACGGCCTGGGCGGCGCCGACCTGCTGGTCGAGATCAAGCTGGCCGCGCTGGAACAAGACGTGCGCCATGGCTCGGCCGCCGGCCCGGCCCTGCGCTTCCAGCCCATGCCTTACCCGCTCGACGCACTCGATCTCTAGCATGGTCGACCTGTACGTCTATTACAAGGTGCCGCCCACGCACGCCGCCCGGCTCGAAGCGCTGGTGCGCGGCATGCAGGCGGCCCTGGCGCAGGATGGCGTGGCGGGGCAGCTGAAGCGCCGGCCGGAGCGTCGTGACGGCGTCCAGACCTGGATGGAAATCTATCCGGGCGTGGACGGCGGTTTCGCCGCCCTGCTCGAGGCACGCGCCCTTGCCAGCGGCATGGCCGCCCTGATCGACGGCCCGCGCCGCGTGGAAGTTTTTGTGGAGTTCACATGTGCCTGATCGTCCTTGCCTGGCGCGTCATTCCCGGCGTGCCCGTGATCGGCGCCGCCAACCGCGACGAGTTCTATGACCGCCCGGCCGCCGCGGCCGCACCCTGGCCGGAGAACCCGAACGTCATCGCCGGCCGCGACCTGGAGCACGGCGGCAGCTGGATGGGCGTCACGCGCGAAGGGCCGAACGGCCCGAAGTTCGCGGCCCTGACCAACATCCGCGCGCCCGGCGAAGTCAGGCCGGACGCGCCATCGCGCGGGGCGCTGGTGGCGGACTTCCTGAAAGGGTCGCTGCCGGCGGCCGCGTACCTGGACGCGTTGCGCGCGCGCGGCGACATCTACAACGGCTACAACCTGGTGCTGGGCGATGCCAAGGCGCTGTACTGGTACTCGAACCGCGCCGGCGACGACGCCAGGAACGGCCAGCCGCTCGAAGAGGGCCGCATCTACGGCATCTCGAACGGCCTGCTCGACGCGCCGTGGCCGAAGGTCACCCGCACCAAGGCGCAGTTCGCCAGCCTGCTGTGCCAGGGCGCGCCGGAAGATGCCTATTTCGAGATGCTGGCCGATACGTCCCGCGCGCCGGACATGCGCCTGCCCGAAACCGGGGTGTCGCTCGATATGGAGCGGATGCTGTCGGCGGTGTGCATCGAGACGGCGGGATATGGCACGCGGACGTCGACGGTGGTCAAGTTGTACGACGGCGCCCCGGCCGAATTGCACGAGCGGGTGTTGCGGCCGTAAGACGTCCGGTGGACGATTCCACCCTGCCTCAAGCCGGGCCCGCGGCGATCAGTCGGCAGGGACCCGGCGCGATGGTATCGCGGCCGACGATCACAACTTCGCGCGCAAGATCTCGCGCACGTGCGGCGTGGCCGCGTACGGATCGGGCGGGTTCTTGCCATGGACGATCGCCTCCATCCGCTCGGCCACGCCACCCAGCGCCTGCGGATGCGAGTAGATATAGAACTGCCCCTCGCGAATCGCATCGAAGCTCATGCGCGCCACATCCTGCGCCGACACCTTGCCCGATTCCACCGCCTTGACGGTCAGCGCCTGGGCCGCGATCTGGCTGTTGGTCGGCCCACCCTCGGCTTTCAGTTCTTCCGGGCGGTTGCGGTGCGAGTGGCTGATCCCGGTCGGCACGAAATACGGGCACAGCACCGAGGCGCCGATCGGCGCACCGACCAGCTGCAAGTCGTGGTACAGCGTTTCCGACAGCGACACCACCGCGTGCTTCGATACGTTGTAGACGCCCATCGCCGGCGCGTTCAGCAGTCCGGCCATCGAGGCCGTGTTCACGATATGCCCCTCGAAGGATGGATCCTTTTTCGCGCAGTCGAGCATGGCGCGGGTGAACACGCGCACGCCGTGGATCACGCCCCACAGGTTCACGCCCAGCACCCACTCCCAGTCCTCGACGCTGTTTTCCCAGATCAGGCCGCCCGAGCCGACGCCGGCGTTGTTGAACACCAGGTGCACGCCGTGGAAGCGGGCCAGCGCCGCATCGGCCAGTTCTTCCACGTGCGCGCCCTTGCTGACGTCGCAGACCATGGCCAGCACCTCGGCGCCCTGCGCCAGCAAGGCGTCGGTGGCCTTTTCCAGGGCGTCGGCCTGGATGTCGGCCAGCACCAGCTTCATGCCCAGGCCGGCTGCGATGTCGGCGAATTCGCGTCCCAGGCCGCTGCCCGCGCCGGTGATGACGGCCACTTTACCGCTGAAGTTCTTCATGTCGCGTTCTCCCCTTAGACCGCGGACACGCCGCCGTCGACCGCCAGTATCTGGCCCGTGATGTGCTTGCCGGCGTCGGAAGCGAACAGCACCACCGCGCCTTTCAGGTCTTCGTCGTCGCCCAGGCGCGCCAGCGGCGCATCCTTGGCGAGCACGTCGGCGCCGATGCTCGCCAGTACGCCCTTGGTCATTTTAGACGGGAAAAAGCCCGGCGCGATCGAATTGACGGTGATGCCGTGGCGCCCCCATTCGCCGGCCAGCGCGCGCGTGAAATTCACGATCGCGCCTTTCGAGGTGTTGTAGGCGATCGTGCTCATGGTGCCCGGCGGATTGCCGGCCAGGCCGGCGATCGAGGAAATGTTCACGATGCGCCCGTAGCGGCGCGGGATCATCGACAGCTTGCCCACGGCCTGCGACACCAAAAAGATGCTGCGCACGTTCAGGTCCATCACCTTGTCCCAGGCGTCGAGCGGATGGTCCTCGGCCGCCGCGCCCCAGCTGGCGCCGGCATTATTCACCAGGATGTCGATCCGGCCGAGGCGGCGCAGCGCTTCCTCGACCAAGGGCCCGACCTGGGCTTCCTGCGAGAGGTCGGCGGCAATCGCCGAGGCCTCGATGCCCTTGGACGCCAGGTGGGCCAGGGCGAGGTCGAGTTCTTCCTGCTTGCGCGAGGAAATGACGAGGCGCGCGCCCTGCTCGCCGAGCGCTTCCGCCATCTGCAGGCCGAGCCCGCGCGAGCCGCCGGTCACGAGCGCGGTCTTGCCTTGAAGTGAAAAGAGTTCCTGGGTCGTGCGCATGCTGTCTCCGTTGTTATTGGTTGGTGGTTCAGGCGCTTGCGGTCAAACCTCGTAATCCATGCACTGGCGCTCCTCGCGCACCGCCTTGAAGAAAGGCATCAGCGCCTGGTGCGTCGGATGGCTGGCATAGGCCGCCAGCGCGTCGCGGCTCGCGAATGCTGCATTCAAGACGACGTCATAGGTCGCCTCCAGCCCCGGCTGGGCCAGCGCCACCTCGAAGGCCAGGATGCCCGGCACGATGGCGGCGCATTCATCCAGCCGGCGCTTCATTTCGCGGGCGTTGGCCAGGCGGTCGGCGCCTTCGGCCTGCTCCTTGAGCTTCCACATCACGATGTGCTTGATCATATCTTTCTCGAATCCATAGGCTGAGTTAACAAGGTTTTACATATCACAGGACTTCGAACAGCCCCGCCGCGCCCTGGCCGCCGCCGATGCACATCGTCACCACGACGTACTTCACGCCGCGGCGCTTGCCCTCGATCAGCGCATGGCCGACCAGGCGCGCGCCCGACACCCCGTAAGGATGGCCGACCGCGATCGCACCGCCGTTCACGTTCAGGCGTTCCATCGGGATGCCGAGCTTGTCGGCGCAGTACAGCACCTGGACCGCGAAGGCCTCGTTCAGTTCCCACAGGCCGATGTCGTCGACCGTGAGGCCGGCCTTGCGCAGCAGCCTGGGCACCGCGAACACCGGGCCGATGCCCATTTCGTCGGGCTCGCAGCCGGCCACCGCGAAGCCGCGGAACACGCCCAGCGGCGCAATCCCCCTGGCTTCGGCCATGCGCCGGCTCATCACGATCGATACCGAGGCGCCGTCCGAGAACTGGCTGGCATTCCCGGCCGTGACCACGCCGCCAGGCAATGCCGTGCGGATCTTGCTCACCGCCTCGAGCGTGGTATCGGCGCGGATGCCTTCGTCGGCCGCGATCGTCACTTCGCGCGTCAGCAGGCGGCCCGAGGCCTTGTCGGCCACGCCCATCACGGTGGTCATCGGCACGATTTCCGCGTCGAAGCGGCCGTCGAGCTGGGCGGCGGCCGCGCGCAGCTGGCTCTGCACGCCGTAGATGTCCTGGCGTTCCTTGGCGACGCCATAGCGCTTGGCCACCATCTCGGCCGTCTGCAGCATCGACCAGTAGATCTCGGGCTTTTGCGCGCGCAGGGCCGGGTCGCGCAGCATGTGGGTGTTCATTTCCTGCTGCACGCAGGAGATCGATTCGACGCCGCCGGCGGCAAAGACTTCGCCTTCGCCGGCCAGAACGCGCTGGGCGGCAAGGGCGATGGTCTGCAGGCCCGAGGAGCAGAAGCGGTTCACTGTCATGCCCGGCACCGTCACCGGGCAGCCGGCGCGCAGGGCGATCTGGCGCGCGATGTTGCCGCCGGTCGCGCCCTCGGGATTCGCGCAGCCCATGACCACATCTTCGACCTCGCCCGGCTCGATGCCGGCGCGCGCGATGGCGGCGGCCAGCACATGGCCGCCGAGGCTGGCCCCGTGGGTCATGTTGAAGGCCCCTTTCCACGACTTGGCCAGGCCCGTGCGGGCGGTCGAAACGATGACGGCGTCTTGCATGCTGGTCTCCCTCTTGCTGGTATGCGGTCAAGCCAGAATAGCATAGAAAAGTACGCCCGTTCGTAAATTTGGGGCCTTGCGCCTCATCCTGTGCGGGCGGGATTTTCCGGCTGGGGACGGTGTCCAAGATGAGGTGAAAGCCGAGTGACAAACGGATGCAAGGCCATGCGGCGGCAGATCGGGAGCGCGTCAAGCCTCGGCATCAAACATCAGTAAGTTTGCAGTAAGTTTGGAGCAAGCATGACGTAAGTTTAGCGGTCCACACTGCGTTCCAGCTGACGATGCATCGGCTATTTATCGGCTATTGATCGGCT
>Ga0265780_10001108_pt1 | contig 39369 bp, 31 predicted proteins | sample P1T30metagenome_FD_192432 | JGI IMG/M metagenome (GOLD analysis project Ga0265780, IMG submission 192432) | Plant litter microbial communities from East Loma Ridge, Irvine, California - P1 T30 | ecosystem: Environmental > Terrestrial > Plant litter > Unclassified | place: USA: California...
GCGACCCGCTCGACCCGGCCCTAGGCTGACGCCCATGCTCATCGTCTCGCTCGTCGCCGCCTCCCTGGCCGCTCTGCTGCACGTCTACATCTTCGTGATGGAGTCCGTGCTCTGGTCGACCCCGCGCGTCCGCGCGACGTTCGGCATCGACGACGACCGGCAGCTCGAGCACACGAAGCCGATGGCCTTCAACCAGGGCTTCTACAATCTGTTCCTCGCGATCGTGACCGCGGTCGGCGTCGTTCTCGTCGCGACCAGCCGAGGAGGCGCGGGTCAGGTCGACGACGTCTCCTCCGCCGGTCTCGCCCTCCTGGTCGCGGGCACCGGCTCGATGCTCGCCGCGGCACTCGTCCTGGCGCTGTCCGACCGCACGAAGCGGCGCGCCGCGGCGACTCAGGGGCTGTTCCCGCTCGTGACGCTCGTCGCCTTGCTCGTCTGGTCTCTCGCGCGCTGACGCGTGCGCTCCGGCGCCCGAGCTGGTGTCCGCGTTCTGCGGGCGAGCCCACCCTCTGGGCGCACATCATGGACACTCGCGCCGCACTAGCCTGGGCGGGTGACCGACGTGACCACCGCCTCCTCCCCCACCACGCACTGGACCCTGACGCTGGTCTGCCACGACCGACCGGGCATCGTCCATGCGATCAGCGGCGCCGTGGTGCAGGCCGGCGGCAACATCACCGAGTCGGCCCAGTTCTCGAGTCACGACACGGGGACGTTCTTCATGCGGCTGCAGGTCGAGGCGCCCGGTGAACGCGCCGCGTTCGAGGCGGCGCTGGCGCCCGTGATCGCCCACTACGGCATGCAGGCGAAGCTCGACGTGGTGGGGCGTCCGATCCGCACGCTCGTGCTGGCGAGCAAGGCGGCGCACTGCGTGAACGACCTGCTGTTCCGGCAGCGCGCGGGGCAGCTGCCCGTCGAGATCCCGCTGATCCTCGCCAACCACGACGACCTCTCGGGCCTGGCCGAGTTCTACGGCAAGCGCTTCGAGCACCACCCCGTGACCGACCCCGGGTCGAAGGCCACCTTCGAGGCCCGTGTGCTGCAGGTCGTCGACCGGTACGACATCGAGCTGGTCGTGCTGGCCCGGTACATGCAGATCCTGAGCCCCGAGCTCTGCGCGGCGCTCGAGGGCCGGGCGATCAACATCCACCATTCGTTCCTGCCCGGGTTCAAGGGGGCCAACCCCTACCGCCAGGCGCACGCCCGCGGCGTGAAGCTGATCGGGGCGACGGCCCACTTCGTGACCAGCGACCTCGACGAGGGCCCGATCATCGAGCAGAACGTCGTGCGGGTCGACCACACGCGCAGCGCCCCCGAGCTGATGGCGATCGGACAGGACGAGGAGAGCCGCACGCTCACCCAGGCCGTCCGCTGGTTCGCCGAGGACCGCGTGCTGCTCGACGGGGCGCGCACCATCGTCTTCCGCTGAGGCTCGTCGCCGGCGAGGGGCCGGAAGTGCCCGCTCGGGCGACGGTGGCGAGTCGTACGCTGGGCGGATGACTCCGACCGACACCGCGCATCCTGGGCCATCGAACCGGGGACCCGCCGCGACGACGCTCGGCGTGGTGCGCTTCGCCACCGGACTCTTCGCCCTCTTCACGCTCGCGCTCTGGGGCTACCTCGCGTGGTTGTTCCCGTGGCCGGCGATCGCGTTCATGATCGGGGCTCCGTTGTTCGCGATCGTCGTGTGGGCGCTGTTCCGCGCGCCGCAGGCGATCATCGCGACCGACGCGGTGGGCAAGGCCATCGTCGAGATCGCGGTGATGGGCGCGGCGACGGCGGCGTGGTTCCAGCTCGGATACCCGATCGTCGGGGTCGTGTTCGCCCTGGTCGCGGCCGTCGTCGGCGTGCTGACGTTCCGCCGCGAGGCGCGGGCGGACTGAGCAGCAGCGCCTAGAGCGTCCGCCCGGCGTTGGCGTCGAGCCACGCCTTGGGGTCGACCTGCGTCGAACCGCCCATCAGCACCTCGAAGTGCAGGTGCTCGCCCGTGGCGACGCCGGTGCGTCCGACGAGGCCGACCAGCTCGCCGACGCCGACCTGCTGGCCGACGACCAGCGGGCTCGAGCCCGAGCGCATGTGGGCGTACATCGTGCTGACGAGTCCGCCGTCGATGACGTGGTCGATCACGACGTACGTGCCGAACTGAGCGTGGACGCCCGCGATGCGGACCGTGCCGGCGGCGACGGCGCCGATCGGGGTGCCGCCTCCCGGGGTCATGTCGAGCCCCATGTGCATGCTCGAGCACGCCGCGCAGGGAGCGCTGCGGGGGCCGAAGCCCGAGCTGAGCACGACGCTGCCCGGGAACGGCCAGCGGATGTCGCCCGTGCCGCTGTTGACGATCGTGCCGCCGCCCGAGGCGACGCCGGCGGCCGCTCCGAGGGCGCCGGTCGGCGACACGGCACCGCCGGTGGTCGACTCGACGGCCTCTTCGGCGACCTCCACCACGGGCGGCGGCGGGGGCGGCGGAGGCGGCGGGTCGGTGACGCCGTACGAGTCGCGCTCGGCGACGGCCAGCACGACGAGCGACGCGGCGAGCGTCTGCCCCGTCATGGGCGCGGACGTCGACACCGGGATGCCCGAGCCGCCCAGGTCGGACGCCGACGCGGGCGTGACGTTCGACGAGAAGAACAGGGTCGCGGCGAGCAGCGCGAAGGCGGGCACGGCGGCCTCGCGGGCGCGGCGGGCCATGAAGCTCGGACGGCGGGCGGGCAGGAGGCGCGGCTCCGGTGCCGAGACCGTCCGCGTCGAGCGGACGGGGACGCGCGAGACGGCGGGCTGCTGCAGAGCGGCGGGGTGCCGTGCGGCCGAGGGCGTCGCGACGGGCGAGGGGGCCTCGGGCGCGGCGGGCGTCACGTCGGCGGGCGTCGCGTCGGAAGGCGTCTCGACGGCGGGCGTCGCGGGAGCCTCGACGAGCGGGGCGGGCGCGGTCGTCTCGACCCGCGCCTCCTGGGCTGCGGCGGCGCGTTCACGCGCGAGCGCCTCGCGACGGGTCAGAGGCGGAGCATCGAGCCGGGGGTCGCTCACGAGACGGACGTCGTCAGGTCGGCGCAGCGGGTCACGGGTCTCCTCGGGGTGGATCGTCTGATCATAGGCAACATGCCGACGGACGGCCAGGGGCTCGGCGCATGTCGTCGACGAATCGTCAGGATCGTCCGAGCGCCACGCCGCGCCTCCTCGACCCCGCGCCTCCTCGGCCTCAGCCGCCTCGGCCTCAGCCGCGCAGCCCAGGGAAGTCCGAGTCCCGCCACTCGCCGGCGATCCGCTCGCCCGAGACGGCGGCGTCCTCCTCGCGCTGCCGCAGCTCGACGCGGCGGATCTTGCCCGAGATGGTCTTCGGCAGCTCGTCGACGAACTCGATGCGTCGCACGCGCTCGTAGGCCGGCAGGCCCGTGCGGGCGTGCGCCAGGACGTCGCGCGCGGTGTCGGCCGACGCCTCGACCCCGGCGGCGAGGGTGACGTACGCCTTGACCACGGCCAGCCGGACGTCGTCGGGTGCGGGCACCACAGCGGACTCGGCGACGGCGGGGTGCTCGATCAGCACGCTCTCGACCTCGAACGGCGACACCTTGTAGTCGGACGACTTGAAGATGTCGTCGGTGCGACCGACGAAGGTGATCATGCCGTCGGCGTCGCGCTCGGCGACGTCGCCGGTGTGGAACAGCCCGTCGCGCATCGACGACTCGGTGCGCGCCGAGTCGCCCAGGTAGCCGGTCATCAGGTTCACGGGTCGCGTGGTCAGGTCGAGGCAGACCTCGCCCTCGTCGCCGACGACTCCCGTGACGGGGTCGACGAGCACGACGTCGACGCCGGGCAGCGCGCGCCCCATCGAGCCCGCCTTGATCGTGCCGCCCGGGGCGTTGGCGATGATGGCCGTCGTCTCGGTCTGGCCGTAGCCGTCGCGGATGTCGAGACCCCAGCCCTGCTGGACGCGGCCGATCACCTCGGGGTTGAGGGGTTCGCCCGCGGACAGCGCCTCGCGCAGGGCGCGGGGCCGTTCGCCGAGCGACGACTGGATCAGCATGCGCCACACGGTGGGAGGCGCGCAGAACGACGTGACGGCGGCCCGCTCGAGCTGATCGCGCAGCTCGGCGGGACGGAAGCGCCCGTAGTTGTAGACGAAGACGGTGGCCTCGGCGGTCCACGGGGCGAAGAAGCAGCTCCAGGCGTGCTTGCCCCAACCGGGCGACGAGATGGTCATGTGCACGTCGCCGGGGCGGACGCCGAGCCAGTACGTCGTGCTGAGATGCCCCACCGGGTACGAGGCGTGCGAGTGCACGACCATCTTCGGCTTGCTGGTCGTGCCCGAGGTGAAGTAGACGAGGCAGGGGTCGTCGGTCGCGGTGACGACGTCGGGTCGCACCGAGGAGGCGCGGTGCGAGTCCGCGAAGTCCGTCCAGCCCTCCGGGGCGGAGCCGCCCGACGGGACGACGGCGATGCGGGTGACGCCCTCGACGCCGTCGATCCCCTCGAAGGCGTCCGCGTCGGAGGCGTTCGCGACGACGTGGCGCACGAGCCCGCGCTCGATGCGGTCGGCGAGATCGGCGGTGCCGAGCACGGTCGACGTCGGCAGGATGACGGCGCCGATCTTCATGACGGCGAGCATCGCCTCCCACAGCTCGACCTGGTTGCCGAGCATCAGCATGACGTGGTCGCCGCGCGCGACGCCGAGACCGTGCAGCCACGACGCGACCTGGTCGCTGCGACGGCGCATGGCGTCGAACGTGATGCGCTGCTCGGAGCCGTCCTCCTCGACGAGCCAGAGGGCGATGCTCTCGTTGTCGCGCGCCATCACGTCGAACCAGTCGACGGCCCAGTTGAACCGATCGCCGACGTCGGGCCACCGGAACTCGGAGCCCGCACGGTCGAGGTCGCGCCCGAGGTCGAGCAGGTGGTCGCGCGCCGCACGGAATGCCGTCGTCGCGGATGACTCGGTGGGCGGTTCGGTCGCCGGAGCGGCATCGGGTGCGGTGGCGGGTGCGGGTGCGGGTGCGGGTGCGGGTTCGCCGGAGGGTGCGGTGCGGGGTGCGTCGGAGGCTTCGGGTGTCTGCGCGGGCATCACGCCATCATGCTCCTCGACGCATTCTGGCCGCGGCATGAGTCTCGAGACGCGAGCGGCGCCGTGCCGCCGACCGGCAGGGTCAGCACGAAGACGGCGCCTCCGGGGAGCCCGGTGTCCGGTCCGGGCTCGACGCAGACGAGATCGCCGCCGTGCGCCCGCGCGAGACCCCGCGCGATCGGGAGTCCGAGACCCGCGCCTCCGTCGCCCGACCGCCGAGCGGCGTCGAGACGGACGAGTCGCTCGAACACCCGCTCGCGGTCCGCGGCCGGCACGCCGGGCCCGTCGTCGCGGACGGTCACCGTGACCGTCCCGGTTCCGGTCTCGTTCCCGGACCCGGACCCGGACCCGGTCCCGGTCCCGGTCCCGGTCCCGGCCTCACGTCCGGCCTCGCTCTCGCCCGACCGGCCCTCCCCGCCTCCGACCCCCTCGATCTCGACGGTGACGCGGCCCGTGCCGCCGGTCGCACGGGCGGCGTTGTCGAGCAGGTTGCCGACGATCTGCGAGATCCGCCCCGCATCCACGGCGGCGAGCACCGGTGCCGACCCGGACCCCGACCCAGACCCCGACCCGGACCCCGATCCCGATCCGGCAGCGCTCGAGACCGTCCCGACCCCCGCCTCCGCGCGCACGACCCGCAGGTCGAGACCCGGCCGCCGCACGCGGAGCCGCTCGGCGTCGGCGCGGACGATCGCCTCGACGTCGACGACCTCGAGGTCGAGCTCGACGCCGCGGTCGACGCGCGCCATGAGCAGCATGTCGTCGATCAGGCGCGAGGCGCGCTCCGCCTCGCGCACCACGTGCACCGCCAGCCGCTCGCGGTCGGCGTCCGACGGGGGCGAGCGCACCAGGGTGTCGGCGGCGGCGCGCATGCCCGCCACCGGGGTCCGCAGCTCGTGCGCGGCGTCCGACACGAACGCCCGCACGCGACTCTCGGCCTCGAGGGCCGTCCGCTCGGCCCCCTCCACCCCGTCGAGCATCTCGTCGAAGGCCAGCGCGACCCGTCCGATCTCGGTGTCGCGTCGCGCCGGGCGCAGCCGTCGGCCGCGGTCGCCCGAGGCGATCGACCGGGCCATCGCCGTCATGCGGTCGAGCGGCCGCAGCGTCGCCCGGACGACGAGCGCGAGACCGGCCGCGGCCACGAGCAGGAACGCCGCCGACGCGCCGAGCATCACCCAGCGCAGCTGGGTCAGGGTCTCGCCCACCGACCGGGAGTCCGTCGACAGGGTGATGGTCGATCCGTCGCTCAGCCGCGAGACGAGGGTGGTGACCTCGTCGTCCGACGAGACCTCGGACGACGAGACGGCGACCGCCGAGGAGGAGCGGGTCGTGTCGTCCGCGCCGGCCGCGTCGTCGACGGGAGCGGTCGATGCGTCGGACCCCGCGCCTCCTCGGTCCGGTCCCTGGCCGGGCCCGCCGAGCGGTCCGTCGGAGCCGAGGGCGGGCGGCCCGGCGCGGAGCTGCTCGGGGCTGGGGCCGGCGACGATCTCGCCGCCGTCGGCGTCCTCGATGACCACCGAGAGGCCCTGCGCGGACAGGCGCTCGGCGAGCTCGTCGCCGTCCACCGTGCCGACGAGCGACGCGGCGGCCGCGGCCCGGTCGGTCAGCCGGTCGACGACCTGCGCCCGGAGACGCTGGCCGAGGGTCAGCTCGACGGTCACGGCGAGCGCACCGAGCAGCACGGTCAGGAGCAGGAGCACCGCGACGACGGTGCGGACGCGCAGCGACCCGGTGCGGAGCCCCGGCGACCCGGTCTCGACGACGGGCGCCGCGCCTCCGGACGCTCGTCGGGGGTGAGGGGCCCTCACGCGCTCATCCGGTACCCGAGCCCGCGGACCGTGTGGATGAGTCGCGGCCCGGAGCCCTCCATCTTGCGACGCAGCGCGCTGAGGTGCACCTCGACCAGATTGGGGTCGTAGTCGTCGTAGCCCCACACCTGCGTGAGGATCTGCGTCTTCGAGACGGTGCGCCCGCGGCTCTCGGCGAGGAACCCCAGCAGACGGAACTCGGTCGCCGTGAGATCGAGCGGGCGGCCCCCGCGGGTGCTGCGCGCCGCATCGGGGTCGACCACGAGATCGCCGATCTCGATCACCGACGGGATCCGGCCCCGACGGCGCAGAACGGCCGTGACGCGGGCGATCAGCTCGGCGACGGCGAACGGCTTGACGATGTAGTCGTCGACGCCCTCGGCGAAGCCCCGCAGGCGGTCGTCGACCTCGTCGCGGGCGGTGAGCATGACGACCGCGGCATCCGAGGAGGTGCGGATCACCGCCGCGAGCCGGATCCCGGGTGCGCCGGGCAGCATCCAGTCGAGCACGACGAGATCGGGCACGAACGACCCGAGCTCGTCGGCGAGAGCACCGCCGTCGGCGAGACCCCGCGTGGTGAAGCCCTCGGCGTCGAGCGCGGCGAGGACGGCGGTGCGGATGGTCTCGTCGTCGTCGACGACGAGGATGCGGGCGGGGCTGAGCATCCGGCGACGCTAAGCGGCCCGCGTATGAACCGGCTATGGGCGGGCTGGCAGTCCGGTGGGGCATCCGACCGGTCGACGGAGCTTAAGTCGTGCTTCAGAAACGGCTCCGAGAGTGGTGTCAGCCGGCGGGATCCCGTCGGCGACACGAGCAGGAGACATCATGACGAACGACCGCACACCCGACGACGACCGCTTCGACGCCCGCTTCGATCGCCCCGCCGGTTCTGGCGCCGGCGGTTCCGGTGCCGGCGGTTCCGATGCCGGCGGTTCCGGTGCCGGTTCCGCCGACCGGACTCCGGCCGACGATCAGGCGACCCGCGAGCTGCCGATGACCGCCGCGGGGGCCGGCGACGCCCGAGCCGCAGCCGCTGACGCTCCCTCCTCCGCATCCGCCGCGACGACCGCCCGTCGCCGGCCGACCAGGAGACTGCTGATGGGCGTCGGCATCGCCGCCGCCGGACTCGCCCTCGTCGGCACGAGCACCGCCGTCGCGGTCTCGAACGCCGACCGCCCGGCGAGCGCCTCGACCTCCGACTCGGCGGAGGGCGGCACCGGCGGAGCGACGGGGTCCGACGGGTCGAGCGGGTCGGACGGGTCGGAGCCGACGACGGGCGAGACCGGACCGGCCGACGGCGTGATGCCGACCGCCCCGGCGGCGCCCGGCTCCGAGTCCGGCGCACCCGAGGCCCCCGACGCCGACGGCACCGCTCCGACGCCCGGCGACTGCGGCCCGGCGGCCGACGGCGGTCCCGGCGCCGGAGGCCCGCTCGCCGAGGGCGGCCCGGCGAAGGGCGGCCCGGCAGAAGGCGGCGCGACTGAAGGCGGCCCGGCAGAGGGCGGCCCGGCAGCGGACGGCCCGGCAGCGGACGGCCCGGCGAAGGGCGGCCCGGCGGAGGCGCCGGCACCCCCTCGCGCCGAGGGCCCGGCCGAGGGCGACGACGACGCGACCCGCCCGGCTCCGCCCACGGGTGAGCCGACCGCACCGACCGAGACGCCCTCCGCCGACTCCGAGACCGGTTCGGGCTCCTGACCCTGGTGAGGGCCCGTCGCTCACCAGGCGGCGAGTCCGTCGCGCGCAGCGTCGGTCGGCCGCTCAGCCCCGGGCGCGCGGCGCATCCTCCGTGTCCGGGTCGGGGACGGGAGGCGCGGGTCAGCCCTGCGCGCCCGTCACGACCGCGGTGCGCCGCGACCAGGTGTCGTCGCCGAGCTGGGCCAGCATGAAGCGCGCGACGTCGGCGCGGGCGACCTTCGTCGAGGCGCCGGCGGGCAGCCGCTCGGCGACGACGAGGTCGCCGGTCGCGGGGCCGTCGGTGAGACGGGTGGGGTAGACGAGGGTCCAGTCGAGGTCGCTCGCGCGGACCTCGGCGTCGGCCACCTCCTTGGCGGCGTAGACGCGGCCGAGGACGCTGTGGAAGAACATCTTCTGCATGGCCCCGGCGTCCCGCTCGCTGTCGCCGACGCCGAAGGCCGAGCACACGATCAGCCGGCCGACCCCGGCCTCGGCGAGCGCGGGCAGCAGCACCCGACCGACCTCGAGCTCGACCGGCATCCGGAAGTTGCGCGAGCCCACCGCGTTGAGCACCACGTCGCGTCCTGCGACGGCCTCGGCCATGTGCGAGGGCGTCGTGGCGTCGCCGACCACCACGTCGACCTCGTCGCTCGTCTCGAGAGCGGTGGCGTCGCGCACGAGCACCCGCACGTCGTGACCTGCGGCGACGGAGGCGCGGAGGAGGTGGGAGCCGACGCCCCCGGTGGCGCCGAGCAGCAGGACCTTCACGAGGGCTCCTAGGGTCTGGAGGGGCGGTTCCGGTCGTCGAGACCAGAAGGACGATCCAACTCCCCCCGCCTGCCAGCTCCCCCCGGCCCCGCCGCCAACGGACAGCGGCGGGGCCGGCGACTAGGCCCGGGACACGCGCAGCGTGACGATCTCGAAGGGTCGCAGCGTCAGCTCGATCGGGGTCCCGGCGCCCCACCGGCCGGACTCGGCCGTGCCCTCGCCGAGAGCGCGTTCGATGAGGTCGGTCCGCCAGGCGTCGCCCAGCCCGCTGGCGGCGTCGAGCGTCACGGTGGTCGTCGCGCGACCACCGCGGGCCTCGTAGAGCCGCACGATCAGGTCGCCCGAGCGGTCCTCGGCGAGCTTGACCGCCTCGACCAGCACGGCGGGCGACGACGACGTGACGATCGGCGCCACGTGCGCCCCGGCGACCCCGGGCACCCGGCGCACGGGCAGGTTCAGCCGGTAGCCGGCCGTCGCGGCGTCGAGGACGTCGGGGGCGACGCGCACCGACGAGCGGAGCACGTGCCGCCCCTGGTCGGCGTGGGGGTCGGGGAACGTCGGCGCCCGCAGGAGCGACTGACGCACGAGGGTGGTCGTGCCGCCGTCGCCGCCCTCGTCGGCCGTGCGCGTGGTGCGGGTGATGTCGTGCCCGTACGTGGCGTCGTTCGCGATGGCGACGCCGAAGCCGGGCTCGGCCACGTGCACCCAGCGGTGGGCGACCGTCTCGAAGCGCGCGAAGTCCCACGAGGTGTTGACGTGCGTCGGCCGCTGCACGTGACCGAACTGCACCTCGCTGGCCGCCCGGTCGGCGTGCACGTCGAGCGGGAACGCGAGCTTCAGCAGCTTCTGGCGCTCGTGCCAGTCGATGTCGCTCTCGACGTGCAGCTCGGCCTCGCCGTCGTCGAGCCACCAGCGCTGCACGATCGTCGAGTCGCCGAACCGTCGGGTGACGACGAGGGCTCCCCCGTCGGCGACGACGGACTCCGCCTCGACGAGATCGGTGCGGACGTTGCGGTAGGCGGCGTCGACGTCCCAGGCGTCCCACTGGTTCGGGGTGTCGCGGAACAGCTGGAGCAGACCGAGACGCGAGCCGGGAGCGACCAGATCGCGACCGCTGGCGGCGTCGACCAGCGAGGCGACCAGCCCGTCGCGATCGAACTCCGCCCGCACGCGGCCGTTGTCGAGCACCCAGCCGTCGTCCGAGGCGACCGGGGCGACCGTCCCGACCCCCGCCTCCTGGGCCGTGCCCTCGGTCGTGCCCGCGAGCGCGGCCACGCCCGCCGCGGTGACCGGCCCGGCGTTGAAGGTCACCGTCGTCGACCCGTCCGCCTCGGCGGAGGCCCCACCGGCACCGGCACCCGCGAGTGCCCGCTGAGCCGCGCCGATGATCGCCTCGAGCTCGGCTCCCACGCGGGCGTATTGGCGCTCGGCCTCGTGATGCACCCAGGCGATCGACGAGCCCGGCAGGATGTCGTGGAACTGCTGCAGCAGGACGACGTGCCAGATCTGCTCGAGCGCGTCGTAGGGGTAGTCGACGAGCCCGCGGGCGGCGGCGGTGGCGCTCCACAGCTCGGCCTCGCGCAGCAGGTGCTCGCTGCGGCGGTTGCCCTGCTTCGTGCGAGCCTGCGATGTGTAGGTGCCGCGGTGGAATTCGAGGTACATCTCGCCCGACCAGACGGCGGGGTCGGTCAGCTCCGCACGGGCCTCGGCGAAGAACGAGGCCGGGGTCCCGACGCGGACGCGGGGCGAACCCTCGAGGTCCCGGGCCCGGTGGGCCGCCGCCATCATCTCGCGGGTCGGGCCGCCGCCGCCGTCGCCCCAGCCGAAGGGGACGATCGAGACGTTGGAGAAGCCCTTCTCGGCGTACCCGCGCTCGGCGTGGGCGAGCTCGGCCGGCGAGAGGTCGGAGTTGTACGTGTCGACCGGGGGGAAGTGCGTGAAGACGCGGCTGCCGTCGATCCCCTCCCAGAGGAACGTGTGGTGCGGCATGCGGTTGGTCTCGTTCCAGGACTCCTTCTGCGTGAAGAACGAGCTGGCACCGGCTGCTCGGGCGATCTGAGGCATCGCCCCGGTGTAGCCGAACGAGTCGGGCAGCCACACCTCGTCGTTGTCGATGCCGAACTCCCGGAGGAAGAACCCCTTGCCCGCGACGAACTGCCGGGCGAGGGCCTCGCCGCCGGGCATGTTCGTGTCGGACTCGACCCACATGCCACCGACGGGCACGAACCGCCCCTCAGCGACCTTCTCGCGCACCCGAGCGTAGAGCTCGGGGTAGCGCTCCTTCAGCCAGGCGTACTGCTGCGCGCTCGACGCGGCGAAGACGAACTCGGGGTCGTCGTCCATCAGGGCGACGACGTTCGAGAAGGTGCGGGCGACCTTCCGCTGGGTCTCGCGGACGGGCCACAGCCAGGCCGAGTCGATGTGGGCGTGTCCGGTGGCGACGACCCGGTGCGCGCTGGCAGCGGCGGGCGAGGCCAGCACCGCGGCGAGCGCCTCGCGCCCGGCGCCGGCCGACCCGGCGACGTCGTCGTGGTCGACGACGTCGCACAGGCGGTCGAGCGCGCGGAGGATCTCGTGGCGGCGGGGCGAGCCGAGGTCGAGGGTCCGCATGAGCCCGAGCAGGGTCCACACGTCGCGATCGAGTTCGGCGACGACGTCGTCGCGTTCGGTCAGATCGACCCGCCGCAGGGCGTAGATCGGCTGGTCGCCCGCCGTCGCCGGGTCGCCGAGGGGGGTCACGCCGTGGAAGTCGTCGCCGCCGATGTCGGGGTTCGACGCCGCCTCGATGTACAGATCGATGGGGCTGCCCGCGGTGATGCCCGAGCCGACCGAGGCGAGCGGCACGTAGCCGTTGTACGGCTCGATGGCCTTGACGATGGTGCCGTCGGGCCGCCAGACCAGCCCCTCGGCCTGGAACCCCGGCTGACGGATGCTGAACCCGAGGTCGACGACCAGCTCGATCGAGGTCGACGGGTCGTCGCCGAACCCCTCGGGCACGGTGCCCGTGACGTGGAACCAGGTCGTGCCCCAGGGGCGGCTCCACGCCTGACCGGCGGCGAACGGCGAGAAGGTCTGCCCCACGGCGTCGGCGAACGGGACCGGCTCGCCCGGGGCCTCCCACGCGGTGAGGGTCAGCGGCACCGCGCGGCGGTAGACCGCCGGGACGATGCGGTCGCGGACGAATCGGTCGATGCGTGCCTCGACGAGGGCGGTGTTGTCGTGCATGGGGATCAGTCTCCTGACGGGCGCGCCGCGGCGCGCGATGGGGCGGTCGTCCTGTGGATCGAGAGGAAGCGGGGCGGGGTGGGGAGGAGGCGCGTCATCCCTTGACGGCGCCGGCCAGGGCGTTCGAGCCGCCGAGCGTCCGCGAGACGAGCACGTAGAGCGCGATCACGGGCACCGAGTAGACGAGCGAGAAGGCGGCGAGCTGGCCGTAGGCGACCGACCCGTACTGGCCGAAGAAGTTGAAGATGCTCACGGCGGCGGGCTGCTTGTCGGGGCTGAGGAGGAGCACGAACGGCACGAAGAAGTTCCCCCAGGCCTGGATGAACACGAAGATGAACACCACCGCGATGCCGGGCCGCATGAGCGGCACGACGATGCGGGTGAGGGTCGAGAACATCGACGCGCCGTCGGTCCAGGCGGCCTCCTCGAGCGAGATCGGCACGCTGTCCATGAAGTTCTTCGCCATCCAGATCGCCATCGGCAGGCTCGTCGCGGCCAGGAAGAACACCGTGCCGCCGACCGAGTCGATCAGGTTGAGCGAGACGAACAGGCTGTAGACGGGCACCATCATCGCCGTGATGGGCAGCCCGGTGCCGAACAGGATGCCGTAGAGGAACGGCTTGTTGATCCGCATGCGGTACCGCGAGAGCGGATAGGCGGCGAGGATCGCGACGACCACCGTCACGAGCGCGCAGCCGCCCGAGACGATGAGGCTGTTCATCAGGGGGATGAACGAGATCTCCGGGGTCAGCACCGCGGTGAAGTTGTCGAGCGTGAACTCCGTCGGCACCTTCGCCGACAGGGTCGCCGACGGGTCGAACGAGGCCAGCAGCAGCCAGACGAGGGGGACGGCGAAGCAGATCGCGATGACGATCAGCACGACGTTCGAGACGGCCTTCATGCTGCGGCCGCTGGGTGAGGTCATGGCCATGGTCAGTCGACCTCCGGTTTCAGGGCCCTGATGTAGATGATCGAGAAGACGGCGCCGACGAGCAGCATGATGGTCGCGATGGCGGTGCCGAAGCCGAGCTGCGAGAACTGGAAGGCCTCCTGGTACGCGAGGATCGGCAGCGTCGTGCTGTTGGTGCCGGGGCCGCCGCCCGTCATCACGTAGATGAGGGTGAAGACCGACAGGGTCTGCAGCGTCGTCAGCATGAGGTTCGTCGAGATGCTGCGGCGGATGACCGGCAGCGTGATGAAGACGAGCCGCTGCCAGCCGGTGGCCCCGTCGACCTCGGCGGACTCCGTGATCTCGGGCGGCACCTCCTGGACGGCCGCCGAGTAGACGAGCATCGAGAACGCGGCGCCGCGCCAGACGTTGGCGAGGATCACCGACAGCATCGGCAGCTCGTACAGCCAGTTCGCCCCGGTCACGCCGAACCACGACAGCACCGTGTTCAGGGTGCCCGAGTCGTTGAAGAACGCGTACGCGGCGAAGGCGGCGACGATCTCGGGCAGCACCCACGCGGCGATCACGAACGTGCCGACGACCGAGCGGACGACCCGGTGGCCGTTCCGCATGAGCAGGGCCAGGCCGAGCCCGACGAGGTTCTGCCCGATGACGGCCGAGAAGAAGACGAAGGCGAGTGTCAGCAGCACCGACTTCGGGAAGTCGGGGTCGACGAAGAGGTCGGTGTAGTTCTGGAACCCGACGAACTGCGCGCCGCCGGCGGCGTAGCCGGTGAGCGACGCGTCGGTGAACGAGCCGTAGAGGCTCGAGATGACGGGCCCGAGCAGGAAGAGCGCGAGCAGCACCATCGCCGGCACGAGCGGCAGGGTGCGGGCGCCGGTGCGGAGGGCGCGCGCCTTGGCGGCTCCGGCCCGACGACCGGGCTTCTCGCCCTTCGGTCCCGGCCCGGGGGCCCCCGGCCGGTCGCCTCCGCGACCGACCGGGGTGGGGGCGATGGTCGCCATGCGGCTAGTCCGTCGCCTTCTGCGTCTCGTCCTCGCCGACGATCCCGACCAGCTGCTCGTCGAACGCGGCCGCCGCCTCCTCGGGGCTCTGCTGTCCCGTCATGACGGCCTCCATGGCCACGGTGATCTCGTTCGAGATGCGGCTGTAGTCGGTCGTCGCGGGGCGGAAGTGCGTCACGGGCACGATCGACGAGAAGAACTCGAAGGTCGGGTTGCTGCTGACGTACTCGGGGTCCTCGGCGACGTCGCTCCGCACGGCGATCTGGCTGGCGGCGATGTCGTAGCTCTGCGAGCCCTCCTTGTCGAGGGCGTCGGCGATGAACTCGAACGCCTTGTCGGGGTTCTTCGTGTTGGCGCCGACCGCGAGGGTCCAGCCGCCCGACATGCTCGTCGCGCCGGGCTCGTCGCCGTCCTGGGTGGGCATGGGCGCCTGACCCATCACGTCGTTCCACTCGGGCCACGGGTTGGTGCCCGTCTCGAGCCACGTGCCGCTCAACCACGATCCGTCGAGGTCGATGGCGAGCTTGCCCTGGGGCAGCCATTCGCCGGCGACGATGGTGCCGATGTTGGTGTCCAGCGCCTCCTCGGGCTTCGGGCCGACGCCGCCCTGGTAGACGTCCTCGATGAAGCCGAGCGAGTCGACGAAGCCCTGCGAGTCGGTCAGCCACTTGCCCGACTCGTCGTCGTAGAGGGTGCCGGTCGGCGTGCCGTAGAGCAGCATCTCGAAGCCCTGCATCGTGGCGCCCTCGCCCTGCGGCTTGCCCGAGTAGACGTTGATCGGCACGACGTCCGGCAGCTTCTCCTTGACGGTGTCGGCGGCGTCGAGGACGTCCTGCCAGGTCTTCGGCTCCCACGGCACGGGCAGCCCGGCCTGGGCGAAGAGGTCCTTGTTGTACCAGAGGGCCCGCGTGTCGGTGCCCATGGGGATCCCGTAGGTCTTGCCGTCCTCACCGACGCCGGCCTGCTTGGCGTTGTCGTAGAACATGTCCCAGTCGTCCCACGACTCGGTGTACTCGTCGAGGGGCAGCAGGTAGCCGGCGGCCGCGTCGCTCTTGACCTTGAAGGTGTCCTCGTACATGACGTCGGGGGCGGTGGCGGCCGACCGGTTCATCAGGGCGAGCTTCGTGAAGTAGTCGTCGTTCTGCGCCGCGATCGGCACGAACTCGACCTTCATGCCGGGGTTGGCCTCTTCGAAGGTCTTCGCCGTCTCCTTCATGTGGGCGTCCATCTGGGTGAACGTCCCGAACTTCTGGTACGCGACCTTGATGGTGTCGGAGTCGCCGCTGCCGGCTCCCCCTCCTGCGCAGCCCGAGGCCATCAGCGCTGTGGCGACCGCTGCTGCGGCGACGGCCAGTGCGCGACGGCGCCCTCTGGCCGAGGTGAACGTGCGTGACATGGTGCTCCTTTGCTCCATCCGCGACGACGCCGGGCAACTCCGTCCGGCCGCGATGCAATTACTACATCGTATGGAGTAACTCGTGTCAAGAGCGGATCAGGTGACGATTCCGTCACGGGCCAGACCGAGGAGGCGCGGGTCGGCACCCGAAGGAGGCGCGCCTCCCGCAGTCGCCGACCCGCACCTCCCGCCCCTCCTCCGACCGGATCAGGCTTTGATCAGGCCGTGATCAGGAGGGCCGCGGGCCGCGGAGAGAACGTCTGGTCGAGCACGAGGCAGGCCGCGCCGACGGCCGCCACGTCGACGCCGATCGACGACTCGACGAGGTTCACGGGGTGCTTGGCGATGAGGGCCGGGTCGTCGCGCAGCGCCGCCGGCAGCACATCGAGCACGTGCCGCGACAACGGCGCCCAGAACGGTCCGCCGAACACGATCTCGTCGAGGTCGAGCAGGTTGACCACCGTGACGAGCGCCCGGGCGAGGTGCCGACCGGCGCCGTGCAGCACGCCGAGCGCCCCCGGGTCGCCGGCGTCGGCCTTCGCGACGAGCGCGCGGAACGCCTCGTCGATGCGTCGCATGTCGACCGCGTCGCCGCTCGTCGCGGCCTCGACCAGCGCCTCCTCCGAGACGTCGCCCCGCGTCAGCACGCCGGAGGCCTCGGCCTCGCGCACGAGCCCGTGCGGGGTGATGAGCTCGCCGACGCAGCCGATCCGACCGCAGGTGCAGCGGTGACCCTGGTGGTCGACCATCACGTGGCCGGTGTCGCCCGCGTTGGCGCTCGCACCCCGCAGCACGTCGCGTCCGAGCACGAGCCCGGTGCCGTAGCCGGTGCCGTAGTACACGAAGGCGAAGTCGCTCCGCCCGCCGCTCGCCCCGTCGCTCAGCCACAGCTCGGCGACGGCGCAGGCGGTGACGTCCTTCTCGAGCAGCACGGGCAGGCCCGTCGCCTCGCTGAGAGCGCGGCGCAGCGGAACGTGCCGCCAGAGCGGCATCATCGGCGGATCGAGCACGAGACCGGGGCCGATGTCGACGGGGCCGGGCGACGCGATGCCCACCCCGAGCAGCAGCTCGCGGTCGACCCCGCTGTCGACGATGAGGCGGTCGATGGCGCGCGCCATCAGGGCCACCACCTCGTCGGGCTCGGACGCCGACGGGGTCAGCTCGCGGGAGTCCACCACGATGGCGCCCTCGAGGTCGAGCAGCACGAAGGTCAGCACCGCCGGGTCGATGTGGACGCCGACGGCGAACCGGCCCCGCGCCTCCAGCTGCAGCATCGTCCGGGGCTTGCCGGGGCCGCTGATCACGGTGCCGCTCTCGCGGATCAGCCCGGCGTCGATCAGGCGACGCGACACCCCGGTCACGGCCTGCGGGCTGAGCCCCGTGCGTGCCGCGATCTCGGTGCGGCTCAGCCCCGCCGACTCGCGGCGGACCGCGTCGAGCACCACGGATCGGTTGAAGCCGCCGATCGCCGGAAGGTTCGTCCCTCGGTTCATTCTCGTCATCATCCACGACCGCGGGGTTCTCCGCCCGCCGGGGCCCGTGCGCGTCGGCCTCTGCACAAGCCCCCCGGCGATGCTGGTGCCGTGAGCGCCACCGCCATTAGCCTGAGGGCATGTCGGATCTGCGCCTCGAAGAACTGTCCGCCGCCACCGTGGTCGCGGCCAACAACCTGACGCTCAAGCCGGGCCAAGAGCAGTACGTCGCCCCGGTGTCGCACTCGATCGCCGAGGCGTACGTCAACCCGACGACCGCCTGGCCGCGCGTGGTGGTCGACGCCGAGGGCACCGTCGTCGGCTTCATCATGGGCAACTTCGACGCCTCCGCCGACGACGAGGCGCTGCGCAGCTGCATCTGGCGCATCAACGTCGAGGCCGACGCGCAGGGGCGCGGCGTCGGCCGGTTCGCCGTCCACTCGCTGGCCGAGGAGGCGCGCAGCCGGGGCTTCGATCGGCTGACGGTCATGTACGAGCCCGGCGCCGACGGGCCAGCCGACTTCTTCGCCCACATCGGCTTCGAGGTCGTCGGCGAGACGCCGTACGGCGAGCACTTCGCGGCGCTGACCCTGATGCCCGGGTCGGGGTCGGGGTCGGGGTCGGCGGCGGACGGGTCGTCCGATCACGTCGCCTGAGGCTTCGGTCGAGCCGGCCGAGCCGGGCGAGCCGGCCGAACCGAGCGAGCCGGCCGGACCGGGCGAGCCGGCCGGACCGGGCGAGCCGGGCGAGCCGGCGCGCGACGGGTCCGACTTCGTCTCCCGGGTCGTCGAGGTCGTCGAGTCGATCCCCGCGGGGCGCGTCATGACCTACGGCTCGGTCGCGGCGACCCTCGGTTCGCGCGCGTCGAGGGCCGTCGGCCAGGTGATGGCGTACGCGGGCTCCGAGCTGCCGTGGTGGCGGGTGATCCGCGCCTCGGGGCACGCCCCGCGGGATCACGAGAGCCGGGCGCTCGAGAACTACCGGGCGGAGGGCACACCGCTGCTGTGGTCTCGGGCCGGCACGTTCCGCGTGGATCTCGAGCGCGCCTCCTGGGAGCCCTGACCCGCACGATCACCCTGACGGATGAGACGGTCTCCCCCGCAGGCTGATCCGCCCGGCGTCTCGAGGCGCTTGGCTCGGAGCATGCCCTCCCTCACCCGCCTCGTCGCCGCGGCCGCCCTCGTCGCGACGCTCTCGACCGGTCTCGCCGCCTGCTCGCTCGCCGACCTCGGGTCGCCGCAGAGGAGCTTCGAGTTCGACAGCTACGGCGAGGCCCCGAAGTCGGGCACGCGGTCGTTCGTCCTCGCGGGCTGGGTGCCGTCGGACGCCACCTCGATCCGCGCGGTCGCCCTGCGAGACGACCCCCAGGAGGCGGTGCTCGCCTTCCGCACGGCCGCTCCCCTCGACGAGGCGGCCGGTTGCGCGCCTGCCGACCCGCTCGAGTCGGCACCGCCCATCGCCCCCGACTGGTGGCCGTCCGACCTGCCGACGGCCGGGGTCGTCTGCGGTGACTGGTCGGCCGTGACGACCGACGACGGCGAGGTGTACGCGTGGCGGGACGCCGCGCCGACGCGGACCGCCGGCGCGGAGTGAGGCTCCGCGGTCAGCGAGGTGAGCGCGGTCAGCGCGTCCAGTCGTAGGGGGTCGTCGTCGAGACCCGGACGAGCCCCGACCGCTCGAGGATGGGCCGCGAATCGTCGGTCGAGTCGCTGTGGACGAGCGTCTTGCCCTGGGCGAGCGCCGAGCGGGCGCGGGCCGCGGTCAGTGCGCGGTAGATGCCTCGGTGCCGGTGCGCCTCGAGGGTGGCGCCGCCCCAGATCCCGACGAAGTCCGTGCCGGGCACCGGCTCGAGACGCCCGCCGCTCACCATCTCGCCGTCGACCTCGGCGACCCAGAGCTCCATGCCGTCGGCCCGTGCGAGCCGTGAGACGAGGGCGTCGGCCTGTCGCGCGTCGACGGACTCGCCGAAGGCCTCGTCGACCATCGCGCTCATCGCACGGACGTCGGGCTCGGTCTCGACCCGTCGCAGGGTGACGCCCTCGGGGGTGTCACCCGCCTCCGCCAGGGCGGAGAGCGGGCCGATCATGATCGACTCGGGCTCGCCCGCTTCGAAGCCGTTCGCGATGAGGGCCTCGTGCAGCCCCGGCGCGTGGTCGTGTCCGCGCGTCTTCCACTCGACGCGATCGATCGAGGCGTCGGCCGAGAAGTGCTCGATCGCGCTCGCCACCAGGCCTCGCACGGCGTCGCCGTCGGCGCCGCCGAGGTCCCGGTACGTGACGAAGCCGCGACCGCCGGCGAAGGTCACGAGACGCAGGGGGCCCTCGAGGGTGACCGCGATGGCGCTCGGGGTCTCGGCGTCGGTCCGGAGCTGCTCGTCGTAGGCCTGCAGGTACCGCTGTGCGTCAGTCATCGGGGACACGCTAACGGAGTGGAGGCCCGCCGCGTCAGACGAGCGAGTCCCGCCAGGCCGCGTGCAGCTGCGCGAAGCGTCCCGTTCCCGAGATGAGGTCGGCGGGGCTGCCGTCTTCGACGACCCGTCCGTACTCCATCACCAGCACCCGGTCGGCGATCGCGACGGTCGACAGCCGGTGCGCGATGATCAGCGCCGTGCGGTCGGCGAGCAGGGTCTGCAGCGCCTCCTGCACCATGCGCTCCGACGGGATGTCGAGCGACGCGGTGGCCTCGTCGAGGATGAGCACGCTCGGGTCCGCGATGAACGCCCGGGCGAACGACAGCAGCTGCCGCTGACCGGCCGAGACCCGTCCGCCGCGCTTGTTCACGTCGGTGTCGTACCCGTCGGGCAGCGCCATGATGAACTCGTGCGCGCCGACCGCCCGGGCGGCGCGTTCGATGTCGTCGCGGGTGGCATCCGGCTTGCCGAGCGCGATGTTGTCCGCGACGGACCCCGAGAACAGGTAGGCCTCCTGGGTGACCATGACGATCGCGCGTCGGAGGTCCTTCGGGTGCAGATCGCGGAGGTCGACCCCGTCGAGCGTGATGCGGCCGCGCGTCGGGTCGTAGAAGCGCGAGATGAGCTTCGCGAGCGTCGACTTGCCGGCGCCGGTCGAGCCGACCAGGGCGATGGTCTGACCGGCGGGCACCGTCAGATCGAACTCGGGCAGCACGACGGTGTCGGCGTTGTAGGCGAACTCGACGTCGTCGAACTCCACCCGGCCGGTGGCGTGCCAGAGGTCGACCGGATGCGCCGGGTCGGGCACGCTCGGCTGCTCTTCGAGCACGCCCGAGATCTTCTCGAGCGCGGCCGACGCCGACTGGTAGCCGTTGTAGAACATGGCCATCTCCTCGGCGGGGTCGAAGAACCGCTTGGCGTACAGGGCGACCGCGAGCAGCGCCCCGATCGCCAGGGTGCCGTCGATGACCCGGAACCCGCCGAACAGGACGACCGCGGCGAGCGTCGCGTTGCCGATCAGCACGAGCCCGGGGTCGAAGGTGCCGAACAGGGTGAATACCTTCGAGTTGGCCTGGCGGTAGTCCTCGACGTAGCCGCCGTACTCCTTCTCGTTGCGCCCCTCCTTGCGGAACGCCTGAACGGCGCGCATGCCGGTCATGGTCTCGACGAAGTGCACGATCACCCGCGCGCTCGTGACGCGCGTCGCGCGGAAGAGCTTCTGCGAGCGCACCTGGAACCATCGGGTCAGAGCGACCAACGGCACGAGCGCGACGGCCAGCACGAGACCGCTCCGGGGGTCGAGGGCGACGAGCGCGATCGCCGTGAACAGCATGTAGAGCAGCCCCGACACGAGCTGGTTGATGCCCGAGTCGAGCAGTTCGCGGATGGAGTCGAGGTCGCTCGTCTGCCTCGAGATGATCCGACCCGACGTGTACGTCTCGTGGAATTCGAGGCTCAGCCGCTGCGTGTGGAGGAACAGCCGCTTGCGGAGATCGATCAGGATCGCCTGGCTGATCCGCGCCGAGAGCACCGTGTACTGCGCCATGAGCACGGCGCCGATGACCCCGGTCACGAGGTACACCACGACGACGAGGATCGCCGGCGCCCAGTCCTGCCGGTCCATCAGGGCGGGCAGAGCCCGGTCGATGCCGAACGCGATGAGTGCGGGGCCGGCGACCTGGGCGCCGACGCTGATGACGACGATGACGCCCATGAGCGCGAGTCGCCAGCGCAGCGGGTGCACCAGTGAGCCGAGGAGGCGCAGCGAGCGCCCCCGGAGCCGCCTGCTCTCGTCGCGGGTGAAGTCGTCGCGCTCCTCGCCGCGGACGCCCTCGGTGCTCGAGCCGCGCCCGACGCGCTTCTCGGCGGGGGTCCTGCCGTCGAGCGCCTCGCGCCCGGCGTCGTCGCGGTCACGGTCGCGGTCGTCGCGGTCGCGGTCGTCCGTCCTCTGGTCGCTCATGCGAGCACCTCGTCTCGGGTGGTGGTGTCGTCGTCGAGCGACGAGATGACGTAGCGGTAGTGCTCGTTGGCGGCGAGCAGATCGGAGTGCGTGCCGACGGCGGTGACGACCCCGTTCTCGAGCAGGGCGACCCGGTCGGCGAGCGTGACGGTCGACGGGCGGTGCGCCACGATCAGCGACGTCGTCGAGACGAGCACGCGGCGGAGCCCCGCCTCTACCCGGGCCTCGGTGTCGACGTCGAGGGCCGAGAGGGGGTCGTCGAGCACCAGCACGGCCGGCCGGGCCGCGATGGCTCTGGCCAGGGCGAGGCGCTGACGCTGACCGCCCGAGAGGCTGAGCCCCTCTTCGCCCACGCGGGTGTCGACGCCGTGCGGCAGCCTCTCGACGAAGTCGGACTGCGAGATCTCGAGCGCCTCGCGCAGCACGCGGTCGGCCTCCTCGGGGTCGTCGGCGAGGTCGGGGCGACCCAGCAGCACGTTGTCGCGCACGGTGGCGCTGAAGAGCGTGGCGTCCTCGAAGGCCATGCCGACGTGTCGCCGCAGCTCCTCGCGGGTGAGATCGCGCACGTCGACGCCGTCGAGCAGCACCTGCCCGTCGGTGACGTCGTAGAGCCGCGGCACGAGGGCGAGCAGCGTCGTCTTCCCCGAGCCGGTCAGACCGACCAGGGCCATGGTCTCACCGGGTTCGAGCACGAGGTCGACGCCGTCGACGAGGTCGGCGAACTGGGCGGGCGAGTCCTGGTACCTGAAGTGCGCGTTCCGGAACTCGAGTCGCCCGCGGGGCTCGGCGATCGTGCGCGGCTCGGCGGGGTCGGTGACCGTGTTCGTGCTGTCCATCACCTCGAAGAAGCGATCGGCGGCCGTCCGGGTGTCGAAGGTCATCGACAGCAGGAACCCGATCGACTCGACGGGCCACCGGAGCACGGTCGCCGTCGCGAAGAACGCGAAGAGCTGGCCGACGGTGAGCTGCCCGTCGGCGGCGAGCCAGATGCCGCCCAGCAGACAGAGGGCGAACGCCACGTCGGGCACGAGCAGCAGCCACAGCCACAGCTTCGAGACGGCCCGCGCCTTCTCGATCTCGGTGCCGCGCAGATCCTCCGCCTGCTTCTCGAACTCGCGCAGCGAGTGCTTGCCGCGACCGAAGGCCTTGAGCACGCGGATGCCGTGCACGCTCTCCTCCACGCTCGTCGCGAGGTCGCCGACCTGATCCTGGCTGCGACGAGCGACGAGCGAGTACCGCTTCTCGAAGGCGAGGCTGACCACGAAGACGGGGATCGACGCGACCACGAAGAGCAGCCCGAGCACCCAGCTGTAGAAGAAGAGCACGACGAAGCCGACCACGATGGTCAGCAGGTTGACGACGAGCAGCACCAGCCCGAACGCCAGCCACCGGCGGATGAGACTCAGATCGCTCACCGAGCGACTGAGCAGCTGGCCGCTCTGCCACCGGTCGTGGAACGCCACCGGGAGGTCTTGCAGCTTGGCGTAGAGCGCGTTGCGCATGGACGCCTCGACGTGCGTGCTCGGCGTGAGCACCAGGCGCCGCCGGGCCGCGATCATGAACGCCTCGACGACGCCGAGGCCGAGCACGACCGCGAACGCCGGCCAGACCTGCGAGCGGTCGCCGCTCGACAGGGGCCCGTCGACGAGCAGCTGGAGCACGACGGGGATCAGCAGCGCCACGACCGCGGCGAGCAGGGCCGCGACCATGCCGAGCACGATGCGCGGAACGGCCGGGCGGGCGTAGGGGTAGAGGCGCATGAGCGCACGCAGCGTCGACGGCTTGCGGTCGCCGCCGGGCGATGACGGGGTGGAGGTGGACTGTGCTGGCATGACTGATCCAAGTGTCGTGATCTGGCAGGGGGCCGCGCGGGCGCGGTCGCTCCCCTGGGGAGTGTCTCGTGGTGCCGGCGGCCTGTGGAGGCCGCGTCCGGCGGGCGTCGTCAGGCGCCCGGTCGGCTTCGTCGTGCGCTGCGGTGCGTCAGGCCGCCGCAGCCGGTTCGGAGTCGACGACCGTCAGGGCCGAGGAGGCGCGGGCTGAGAGGACACGGTCGTCGCGTCCGACCGTCGTGGTCGCTGTCGTCGTCATGATGTCCCCCAGGAGGTCGGCGTCGACGGCCGTCTCCGACCGACTGCAAGCAGCCTTACAGGATAGGTGCGCGAACACCCCCACCGCAAGACCGATCAGTTCGGATCGCGGTGGGGGTGTCGAGGTCGGACCCGCCTCGGAGCGGGGCGGGCTCAGTGGAAGAAGTGACGCTCACCCGTGAAGTACATGGTCACGCCGGCGGCCGCTGCGGCCGCGATGACCTCGTCGTCGCGGATCGAGCCGCCGGGCTGCACGACGGCCGCGACGCCGGCGTCGAGCAGCACCTGCAGGCCGTCCGCGAAGGGGAAGAAGGCGTCCGAGGCGGCGACCGATCCGGCCGCACGCTCGCCGGCGCGGTCCACCGCGAGGTGGCACGAGTCGACGCGGTTGACCTGGCCCATGCCGACGCCGACCGACGCGCCTCCCGAGGCGAGGAGGATCGCGTTCGACTTGACGGCCCGCGAGGCCTTCCAGGCGAACTCGAGGTCGGCGCGGGTGGCGGCGTCGGCCTCGTCGCCGGCGACGAGGGTCCAGCCCTGCGACGAGAACCCGGTGAAGACGTCGGCGTCCTGCACGAGCAGACCACCCGAGATCTGCTTGACCTCGCGGCCGTCGCGCGCGTAGTCGGCGGGGAGCGTCAGCAGGCGGATGTTCTTCTTGGCGCTGAGGATCTCGACGGCCTCGGGGTCGAAGCCCGGAGCGATCACCACCTCGGTGAAGATGTCGCGCACCGTCTCGGCCATCGCGCGCGTGACCGGCCGGTTGGCGGCGATGACCCCGCCGAAGGCCGAGACGGGGTCGCACTCGTGGGCGCGACGGTGCGCGTCGGCGATGGGGTCGATCGCGTCGGCGGAGGCGACGGCGATGCCGCAGGGGTTGGCGTGCTTGATGATCGCGACGGCGGGCTCGTCGAAGTCGTAGGCGGCGCGCAGGGCGGCGTCGGCGTCGACGTAGTTGTTGTACGACATCTCCTTGCCGTGCAGCTGCTGAGCCTGGGCGATGCCGTGCGCACCCGGGGTCGCGTAGATCGCGGCGGCCTGGTGCGAGTTCTCGCCGTAGCGGAGGGTGTGCTGCAGCTCGGCCGAGACGGTGACCGCGGGGGCGAAGTCGACCCGCGCCTCCTCGGCCGGCGCTGCCGACCCGGTGCCGACGTTGGCGGCGAAGTACGCCGCGACCGCCGTGTCGTACGACGCGGTGTGGGCGAACGCCTCACCGGCGAGGCGCTGGCGCTGGGCGAGGGTCGTGCCGCCGGTGCCGAGCGCGTCGACGACCTGGGCGTAGTTCGACGGCGACACGACGATCGCCACGTTGGCGTGGTTCTTCGCCGCGGCACGCACCATGGCCGGGCCGCCGATGTCGACGTTCTCGATGACCGTCGGCGCGTCGGCGCCCGAGGCGACCGTCGCGACGAACGGGTAGAGGTTGACGACGACGAGCTCGAAGGCCGCGATGTCGAGCTCGGCGAGCTGCGCCTCGTGCGACTCGAGCCGCAGATCGGCGAGGATCCCCGCGTGCACGGCCGGGTGCAGCGTCTTCACGCGCCCGTCGAGCGACTCGGGGAACCCGGTCACCGCGCTGACGTCGGTGACCTCGTGACCGGCGTCGCGGATGGTCGACGCCGTCGACCCGGTGGAGACGATCTCGACCCCGGCCGCGGCGAGCGCCCCCGCCAGGTCGAGCAGCCCCGTCTTGTCGCTGACGCTGATCAGCGCCCGGCGGACGGGCACGGTGTCGCGGTCGCGGTAGAGGGTGGGGTCGATGGCGTGGCCGCTCATGCGGTGGACTCCTGTTCGAGGTCGATCGTTCCGTTGGCGATGTCGAGCACGGTCTGCACGAGCAGTTCGCGCTCGACGAGCTTGATGCGGTCGTGCAGCGACGACTCGTCGTCGCCGGGCAGCACGGGGATGCGGCGCTGGGCCAGGATCGGGCCGCTGTCGACGCCGTTGTCGACGACGATGACGCTGGCGCCGGTCTGCTCGACGCCGGCGGCGATGGCGTCGCGGACGCCGTGGGCCCCGGGGAACTCCGGCAGGTAGGCGGGGTGGGTGTTGATCAGCTGGGGGGCGAGGGCCTCGACCACGCGCGGCGGCACGAGACGCATGAAGCCGCTGAGCACGACCAGATCGGGCTCCCACTGCCGCACCTGCGCCAGCAGCTCGTCACCCCAGGCCCCGCGGTCGGCGAAGCTCGAGAACGGCACCGAGAACGTGGGGACACCGAAGTGCTCGGCGTGCTCGAACCCGTCGGCGTCGCGGTCGGCTCCGACGGCGACGACCCGCGCGGGGTACTCGGCGTCGTGTGCGGCTTCGAGCAGTGCCCGGAGGTTCGATCCGCCACCGGAGATGAGCACCACGAGCTTCAGCACGCGGCAAGCCTAGCGTGGCGCCTCGGGTCGCTCGCGGTGCCGCCGGGCGCCGTCACGTCAGCGGGTGAGTCCGTCGAGACGGTCCGTCACGTCGGGGTCGTCGTCGGGATCGTCAGCGGGGTCTTCATCGGGGTCTCGGCCGTCGCCGCGGCCGTCGTCTCGGCCGTCGCCGCGGCCGTCGTCGCCATCTCGGCCGACGGCGGACGGCGACGATTCTCGACCCGTCGCGCCGCCGCCTGCCGCTGCGCCGCCTGCCGCTGCGCCGCCCTCGCCGTCTCCGACGGAGGCGGTGGTGGCGTCGGCGTCGTCAGGGCCACCGGCCCGTTCGCCGAGGCGCGCGGCGTCACGGTCGTCGTCGCCCTCGTCACCCCGGGTCGCGGTGACGGCTCCGCCCGACGCCCACGCGCCTCCGGCGCCGTCGACCGACGGGGTGCCGAACTCGCGCGGCAGGCGGCTCGCCGTGGTCGACGCCGCGCGATCCGACCCGGGGCGGGTCGTGCCGTCGGTGGACACCGAGGAGGCGCGGGCCGGCAGCCCCACGCCGCCCACGAACCGCGGCGGGGTGACGATCATGGCGAGGACGGCGGGCACGGCGACCTCGAGCGCGGCGATCGCGCCGACGACCCACGGGTCCGGTCCGACGTCGACGAGACGCCCCGGTCCGGCCGAGCCGGCCGACGCCCACGAGGCCAGGCCGATCGCGACACCGGCCGTGAGGCCGACCGCCACGCCGACGAGCACGCGGCGGAGGACGTCGTCGACGCCTGCCGCGGCCAGAGCCGCCTGCAGCCGTGGTCGCAGGAGGGTCGTGATGACGTACGCGGCGACGACGGGCACGAGCAGCCCGACGAAGGCGAAGGGCAGGTCGGCCGTGGGCAGAGCGCCGAGGAACGGCACGGCCGGCAGCGGACCGACCGACGTGCCGAGGGGCGAGACAGCGGAGCCGGTGCCCAGAGCGAAACCCGGCCCGATCAGCCACGATGCGGCCCAGACGATGACGTTGGGCAGCAGCGCGAGCTGCCCGATCGTGAGGGCGAGGCCGCCGAGCAGACCCCCGTGCGCGCCTTCGTAGAGGGTGATGATCTGCGAGAAGTGCGTCAGCAGCAGCAGCGCCACGATGAGCGCCGCGACGGAGAGCACGACGGCCGCGGTCGCGAGGCCGGCCCGCAGACCGCCTGCCGCGACGACCCGGGCCGCGAGAGGCGCGCGGACGACGAGTCGGGTGACGAAGAGGGCCACGGGGCCGGGGTCCTCACCTCGTCGCCGCCGGGTGATCTCGGCCATGACGAGCACGGGCACGGCGTAGACGAGGGGCGGCAGCACGAGCGCCTGCCAGAGGGAGGGCGCGGCGAGAGCGTGCTGGGCGGTGGCGGCGAGACCGAGCGAGATGAGCGCGAACGTCACGATGGTCACGAGGAGGCCGGTCACCCGGTGCCGGGTCTCGGCGATGGCCCGACCGGCGCGGAGACCGAGCAGCACCGTCAGCGCCGAGAAGCCGAGGGCGGCGATGGTGATGCCGATGGGGGCGTCGGCCCCGGCGACGCCGGTCGCCTCGGCTGCCGGCCCGCTGAGCTGCAGCGTGAGATCGACGCCGTGCCCGACGAGCCAGGTGTCGACGGAGGCGCGCCAGAAGATGACCCAGTCGAGCTGGAGCCCGTATTGGAACGCCCAGAGCAGACTCATGACCGCGACCGGGAGCCCGACGCCGATGCCGACGACGAGCAGGGCTTCGAGGGCCGCGAAGGCGGCGGTGGCAGGGCGGTTCATCGTGGACGACCCTACCCGGCCCCTCGGACGCTCTCGGCGTGCCCCGCCCGTCGCCCGGACGCCGAGACGGGCGTGTCCGCCGATCGCGGGTGATGACGACTCACCCGGTCTCGACGCACACGCCCGTTCAGGAGGCGCGGGTCGGCTCTACAGGGCCGCGTACACCTCGCGCAGCAGGGCCGCGGTCTCGCTCGGCGTCTTGCCGACCTTGACTCCGGCGGCCTCGAGGGCCTCCTTCTTGGCCTGGGCCGTGCCGGCCGAGCCCGAGACGATGGCGCCGGCGTGGCCCATGGTCTTGCCCTCGGGTGCGGTGAAGCCGGCCACGTAGCCGACGACGGGCTTCGTGACGTGCGCCTTGATGTACTCGGCGGCACGCTCTTCGGCGTCGCCGCCGATCTCGCCGATCATGACGATGGCCTTGGTGTCGGGGTCGGCCTCGAACGCCTCGAGGGCGTCGATGTGCGTCGTGCCGATGACCGGGTCGCCGCCGATGCCGATGGCGGTCGAGAAGCCCAGGTCGCGCAGCTCGAACATCATCTGGTAGGTCAGGGTGCCCGACTTCGACACGAGGCCGATGGGGCCCGAGCCCGAGATCGACGCCGGCGTGATGCCGACGAGCGACTCGCCGGGCGTGATGATTCCGGGGCAGTTCGGCCCGATGATGCGCGTGACGCCGCCCTTCGACTTGGCGAGCGCCCAGAACTCGGCGGCGTCCTGCACGGGGATGCCCTCGGTGATGACGACGACGAGGGGGACGGCGGCCTCGATGGCCTCGACCACGGCGTCCTTCGCGAAGGCCGGGGGCACGAAGACGATCGAGACGTCGGCGCCGGTCTCGGCGACGGCCTCGGAGACGGTGCCGAACACGGGCAGTTCGACGTCGCCGTGGGTCACGGTGGTGCCGGCCTTGCGGGCGTTGACGCCGCCGACCACCTGGGTGCCGGCCTTCAGCATGAGCGCCGTGTGCTTGGTGCCCTCGCCGCCGGTGATGCCCTGGACGATGACCTTGCTGTCTTTGTTGAGGAAGATCGACATTGTTCTGTTCAGTCCTTACTTCGAAGCCAGCTCGGCGGCCTTGTCGGCGGCCTCGTCCATGGTCGCCACGACGGTGACGAGGGGGTGCGCCGCCTCCGCGAGGATGCGTCGGCCCTCGTCGACGTTGTTGCCGTCGAGTCGGACGACGAGGGGCTTGGTGGCGGCGTCGCCGAGGATGCCGAGCGCGGCGACGATGCCGTTCGCGACGGCGTCGCAGGCCGTGATGCCGCCGAAGACGTTGACGAAGACGCTCTTGACCTGGGCGTCGCCGAGGATGACGTCGAGCCCGGCGGCCATGACCTCGGCGCTCGCTCCGCCGCCGATGTCGAGGAAGTTCGCGGGCTTGACGCCGCCGTGCGCCTCGCCGGCGTACGCGACGACGTCGAGCGTCGACATGACGAGGCCCGCGCCGTTGCCGATGATCCCGACCTCGCCGTCGAGCTTGACGTAGTTGAGGCCGGCGGCCTTGGCCTTCGCCTCGAGGGGGTCGGCAGCGTCGGCGTCTTCGAGCTCGGCGTGACCGGGGTGACGGAAGTCGGCGTTCTCGTCGATCGAGACCTTGCCGTCGAGGGCGACGATGTCGCCCTGCTCGGTCAGGACGAGCGGGTTGACCTCGACGAGCGTGGCGTCCTCGCCCTCGTACACGGCGTAGAGCTTGACGAGCACGGGGGCGACCTTCTCGATCAGCTCGTCGGGGAACCCGCCGGCCTTCGCGATCTCGGTGGCCTTGGCCAGGTCGATGCCCGAGCGGGGGTCGACCTCGATGCGAGCGAGGGCGTCGGGCTTCTCGACGGCGAGCTGCTCGATCTCCATGCCGCCCTCGACGCTGCAGAGCGAGAGGTACGAGCGGTTGGCTCGGTCGAGCAGCACCGAGAAGTAGAACTCCTGCGCGATCTGCGCGCCGCCGGCGATCATGACGCGCTTGACGACGTGGCCCTTGATGTCGAGCCCGAGGATGTCGCGAGCGGCGGCCTCGGCGTCGTCGGGGGTCTTCGCGACCTTGACGCCGCCGGCCTTGCCACGCCCGCCGACCTTGACCTGAGCCTTGACGACGGTCACGCCACCCAGCTTCTCGGACGCGGCACGCGCCTCCTCGGGGGTGTCGGCCGTGATGCCCGGCAGCACGGGCACGCCGTACTGCTCGAACAGGTCTCTGGCCTGGTACTCGAAAAGATCCACGCTGTTCTTCCAATCCGCATCGCTGCGCCATTGCTCCGGTCGGTCGTGCCGACGTGTCGGCCGTGGCCGCGAGGCCAGGGCGCCGAACTCTCTCGACGTCGTGACGACGGGCCGCGGTCAGCCTAGCGCGGAGCCCTGCGGGGTACGTCAGCGGCCCGGTGACCTGAAAGAGTCCGGCGGAGGCGCCCGCTGGGGAGGAGTAGACGGGAGGTCATCGAGAGACGAAGAGCACCCCTGAGAGGACACCTCATGAGCGACACCAGCAGCACCCCCGCCGCCTCCGGCGATGAGCCCTACGACCAGGCCGACGCGTTCGCCGAGTCCGAGCAGATCGCGACCAACGACGCCGTCGCGGGTGAGACGGTCTTCCCCGGCGTCGGCGAGCACAACGACGGCCCGACCGGAGGCGCACCCCGCGAGGGCGCGCCCGATGCGGCCGAGAACGACCTCGTCGGCGAGGAGATCGACCTCGACGAGACCGACTGACCGCGCCTCCCGAACCACCGGACGCCCCCGTCGCCACCGTGTGACGGGGGCGTCCCTCGTTCCACAGCCGCCGAGCGCGCGCCCTCCCCCGAGCGGCGCGTCCCACCGTGGTCCACAGGCCGAGGAGGCGCGCTCACGGCGCTCACGCCCCTCCCGTCATCGTCGTCCCATGACATCGACGAACGCCCTCTCCCGGGCCCCACGACGGCGATTCCTGCCGCTCCTGCTCCTGCTCATCTGCACGCTCGCGGCCAGCCTGCTGACCGCCCTGCCTGCCTCGGCGATCACGCCGACGGGCCTGGGCACGGGCCACCTCTGGAACGGCGACCGGGCCTCCTGGCTCGGCACGTACCGGCTCCCCGACGGCCGTCAGGCCTTCTGCCTCGAGGCGGGCAAGTCGTCGCCGATCGGCAACGAGTACGTGACCGAGACCGGGTCGGACGTCTTCGGCGTATCGACCGCCGATCATGCGCGACTGGCCTACATCGCGCGGACCTGGGCCGGGACGACCGACCCGAACACGGCCGCCGCGGGGCAGCTCGCGGTCTGGACGATCACGGGGCTGAACGGTCACGATCAGCGCTACTACGCGGGTCGCGCCAACGACCAGTGGCCCGTCGTGCTCGAGCGCGCGAACGAGATGCTCGCCGAGGCGACGGCGGCCGCCTCCCGCTCGGTCAGCGGCTCGGTCGCCCTCCAGCTGCGCGACGACGGCACGGGCACCGTGCGCGCTGATCTCTCCGTCGACCGGGTCGCCGGCGGACCGACCCGACTCGGGCCGACCCACCGGGGCACCGTCACCCTCGAGGGCGCCGTCTTCGCCGACGGGCGGGCGACGGCGACTCCGCGCAACGGCGAGGCGCTGACGTTCCGCGCGACGGCGACGACGCCCGTCCTGACCGTGAAGGCGAAGGCGGAGTTCACCGGTCTGCCCTACGGGCGCATCATCACCGTCGGCAGCAGCGCCATCGGGTCGCAGATGATCCTGTTCTCGGGGGGCACCTCGGTGGCGGCATCCGGCAGCGACTCCACCGAGGCGAGATCGCCGCTTCCCTTCCAGCCACGGGTCTCGACCGTCACGAGCGACGCGGTGGCCGAGGCCGGCACCGTCCTGACGGACCAGCTGACGCTGACGGTCGCACCCGGCGAGGGTGTGCTTCCCGAGTGGGGTCGCTACGCCGACGGCGGCCGCTGGGCGCCCGTGCCCGTCACCGTGCGGAGCACGCTGCTCGGCCCGTTCGAGCAGCCGGTGGTCGAGACCGCCGGATGGCCGGACGAGGCACCGGTCGTCTGCCGGGTCGAGGTCGTCGTCACCGAGGGCCCCGGCACCTACGACACGCCAGGATGCGAGCTGCCGGGCGGCGGCTACTACACCTGGGTCGAGACCATCGACCCCGCCGACACCCCGGTCGAGGCCGGGCGCGACCGCGTCCGTCCGTGGCGCTCGGTCTTCGGCTCGGCCACGGAGACCACGCTCGTCCCCTGGTCGCCGTCGATCGCGACCGAGGTCGTCGGTCCGCAGCAGGTGCTCACCGGCACCTGCGTCAGTGACGCCCTCGACGTCTCCGGGATGAACGCGTCCGTGGACTCCCTCGACGTCGAGTCCCTCCTCGTCGGCCCCTTCCCAGCCGATCGGACGCTCTCGGAAGGCGACGATCTGGGTCCCTCGTCGGAACTCGACCCGGCCCTGATCGCGGGTCGCGTCACCACGACGATCGACGGCGACGGCAGGCACGAGACGCCGTGCGTGACGGTCGTCGACCCGGGCACCTACGTCTTCGTCCTCCGATCGGAGGGCTCGGCACCCGATGAGTCCGGCGTCAGCGTCATCCCGGCCTTCGAGGACTCGCTCGTGCACGAGTCCGAGATGGTCGCGGCCGTCATGCCCGAGGCACCCGAGGAGCCGACGGTCCCGGAAGAGGTGCAGCCGGAGCCCACCGCCGCCGCCACGGCCCTCGCCTTCACGGGCGGCCCCGACGGCCTCCGAGGAGCCGGTCTGGCCGTCGGCGTCATCGGCACGGGACTCCTCCTGGTCCTGCTGACCGGCCTCGTCGGCGCCGTCCACCGTCGGAGGATGTCGACGACCGATGCACAGGCCCCCGCTCTCGGTCACGAGACACCGTGACGCGGCGATCTCGGGCGACGGTCTGATCACGGGGCCGTGGGCCGGGCGGCTGCCCGTTCCACGGTCCCGCTCGATCCCGTCATCCGAACGGGACTCTGACCTGCAGCAGATCCCCCGACCCGAGATGGACGACGGCCACCCCCGGCCGGAGCCGACCCGACAGCGAGCTCCGGGGCAGCACGGCACCGATCACGTCGCCGTCCACCGGCGTCTGCGGGCTGAGCACCGCACCGCATCTGTTGCGTCTGATGTCGACAAGCCACCCCGAGAAACCCGTCGCCAGCTCGGCCGACGCCCCCGCCACGACCACCCCGTGACCACGATCGGAGCACGACATCACGAAGCTCGAGAGCCATGCAGCGGCCGGACCGTCGCGGAGGAGCTCCGCATCGTCCACGACGAGCACCCGCCGAGGAGGCGCGGTGTCGAACCACGGAGCCAGCTCGTCCTCCCCGGGGCGAGCGCCCGTCACGACAGCGAGCACCCCGTGACCGGGCGTGAGGCTGCGGAGGGGCGAGGGGCGGGGCGCCACGACGACGACCTCGACGCCGTCGTCGACCAGCGAGCGGACCACGCTCACGAGGGCCGTGCTGCGGCCGCTGCGACCCGGACCGCCGATCACGAACGTGCCGGAGCCGATGCCGAGGTCCGGGCCGACGGCCTCGAGGTCGTCTCCGCCGACTCCGATCAAGGCGAACATCGCATGCCCGTCGCGCTCCACCTCACCGTGACGGCGGCGGCGCACGGCGTCGTCGTACCCGAGAGGGCCCTCGAGCCGGTCGAGGCGGAAGGGTCGTCTCGTCGGCGGGACGCCGATCTCCCGAGCGGTCGCGACCGCACCGATCCGCACGAGGTCGGCCCCCTGCGCCCGACCCGACGCGTCGGATCCGATCAGCGCGATCTGCAGCTCGACCCCGCTGCCTGCCGCGACGCCCCGTCCCTCGGGCATGCGGTCGGGCATCCGTCTCTGATCGAGACCGGCGAGCGAGTAGTCGGACGGGTCGGCGAGACGCAGAACGATCCTGCGATCGACGAGGGTGGAGAACCGGCCGGCGGCGAGCTGACGGTCACCGGTGATGATCAGGTGGATCCCGGCGCTCGCCCCCTCCCGCAGCAGCAGCGTCACCTGGTCGGCGAGCCGCCCTCCGTCGACGTCTCCGAGACCGCTGGCGAACCCCTCCCACCGGTCGATCATCAGGATGATGTGGGGCAGCCCGCCATCGTCGCCGACCGCGCGACGCTGTTCGACGACTCCCGAATGCCCGCCGGCCGCCAGCACCTCCTGTCGACGCTGACACTCCCCCACGAGACGGGTCAGCAGGCGGGCCGCTCGTTCCACCTCCGTCCGCTGCACGATGACGCCCACGTGAGGCAGGCTCGTCAGGGGCAGCAGCGCCCCGCTGCCGCAGTCGAGGGCGTGGATGTGCACGTCGGCGACCGTCGAGGTCGCGGCGATCGCCGCGGCGAGCGCCCGCAGCACCTGCGATCGACCGGTTCGCGGAGCCCCGACGACGGCGAGATGGCCGTCCTGTGCGAGGTCGAACACAGCGGGGCGCCGTGCCTGGCTCGCCGGGTGGTCCTCCAGTCCGAAGGGGAACGCCGCGACGGCACCGGGGGCCGGCGGCGAGCAGGCGTGGGCGTGCCGGATCTCGTCGAGCGTGATCGTCTCGGGCAGCGCGTCGAGCCAGGGACGATGCGGCGCCGGTCGGCCGAGCCGATCGGCGGCGTCGATCGTCGCGGTGACCAGCTGCACGAGGTCGGTCTCGTCCGATCCGTCGACCCGTGCCTCCTTCGGTGGTGCCGGAAGAGGCCGACCGACCGACGCGTCGGGGACGACGGCTCCCCACAGCGGCCGCTCCGATGCGGTCGACGCGCCGGGGGCTCGTCCGCCGACCCGCCCGGCCTGGAACGGCAGGAGCGCACCGGCACCGAGACGGGCGAAGGCGCGCCCCGGGGTCGACTTCGAGATGCCCGCGGCGTCCCGAGCGTCGATGACATCGGTGCTCTCACCCTCGTCGGTGACCCGGAGGGCGATCCGCAGGTTGGTGTTGGCGCGGATGTCACCGGTCACGACGCCCGTCGGACGCTGAGTGGCGAGGATGAGATGGACGCCGAGCGAGCGCCCTCGTTGGGCGATGTCGACGAGTCCCGTGACGAAGTCCGGGAGTTCGCGGGCCAGGCTCGCGAACTCGTCGATGACGATGACGAGACGGGGCAGCACGACTCGCGAGAGCGCGCCGGGGCCGTCGAGGTAGTCCTCGATGTCCTTCGCGCCCGCGGCTGCGAGCAGACGCTCCCGCCGCAGCAGCTCCGCACCGAGCGAATCGAGCGCCCGTTCGACGAGGTGAGGGTCGAGGTCGGTCACCATGCCGACCGTGTGGGGCAGGGCGGCGAGTTCGCGGAACGCCGCGCCTCCTTTGTAGTCGACGAGCACGAACGTCATCGAGTCGGGCGTGTTCGAGGCCGCGAGCGAGGCGACCATGCTCTGCAGCAGCTCGGATTTGCCCGACCCCGTCGTGCCCGCGACCAGTGCGTGCGGGCCGTCCGATCGGAGGTCGAACGAGAACGGGCCGTCGATCCCGTGTCCGATGACGACCTCGGTCGTGGGGGCGCGGGCCTCCCACCGCGCCTGCACCTTCGCCGCGGTCGGCGTGCTCAGGTCCAGGACGTCGAGGAGGCGCGATCGTGCGGGCAGACCCGCCGCGTCGTCCTCGTCCCCCACGTCGATCAGCGGCGCGAGGCCGCGGGCGACGGCGTCGGTCCATCCAGCGGGCAGGCGGTCGGGGCGGACGCGTTCCACGACGGGGGTGCGGTCGACGGCGAGGGTGTGACCGTCCGGTCCGCAGGTGACCACGGCCAGGCACTCCTCGGGCAGGGACCGTGCATCGACGTCGAGGCAGACGGAGCGGATGCCGACCGCCGGCCCGTCGCGGAGCAGGGGCACCAGCCCGGGGAGCGTCCGGAGCCGGCGTGCCCCGTCGATGACCACGACGACGTCCGGACCCGACGAGGCCGCCCGCCCCGACCCCTCCCGTGCGGCCCTCCGGCGGGCGTCGACGAGCTTTCCGAGTTCCGCGAGTCGGCGCGCCACGACCGCCGACTCGACCGCCAGCCGGACGCCCCGGTCGCCCCCGCCGTCCGTCCGCGCGTGCGGCACCCATCGCAGCCACGACCAGCTCTCCCGCCCCTCGGGTCCGGTGAGCACGACCACCTCGACGTCGCGAGGGCTCTGCAGGACGGCGAGCTGCGCGACGAACCAGGTGCCGAGCGCCCGGGTGTCGTCGGAACGCCCGGCGAGCCCGATCACGCCGTGCTCGGCGAGGTCGACGCTCACGGGCACGTCGAGCGCCGGACGGGACACGATCCGCCGATGTTCGAGCTCGGCGGGGTCTTCGACGGTGACGCCGGAGGGCATGTCGGCGGTTCCGAGGCGGAGCGAGAGATGGTCGGCGTGGCTGCGTCGCCGCTCCCACAGGCGGGAGCGGCGACGGACGGCGATGTCGAGGACGGTCGCGGGGTCGGGGGCTGAGAGGCGCCGCTGACGCTCGATCTGCCGGACGGTCGCCGAAGCGTCGTCGGCGATGGCCGTCTTCGTCGCCTCGTGCTCGGCGAGTCGACGACGGTGCGAGGTCCGACCGTTGCGACGGTCGAAGAAGTGGTTGCCGATGAGGACGACCGGTGACATCAGCCCGAAGGCCAGGAATCCGAGGCTGCCGAAGAGGCGCGCCATGACGACGGCCATGACCAGGGGGGCGATTGCGGCGACGATGGGGAGCGGACGCCGTGTGGGCGGCTGCGGCTCGGGAGGGAATCGGAACACCGTCGGGGGTTCGTCGGGGAGCAGTCGAGGTGGCCGCGCGTAATCGACGAAGCCGCCGCCCTCGGTCGGGCTGGTCGCCGCTCGGGCGGCATCGGCCGCTGACACCGCGAGCAGGGTCTCTCCGATCTGGACGATGCTGGCGTCATCGATCTCGGTGCGTGCGGTGATGCGACGCCGGTCGACGTAGACGGTTGCGAGACCGTCGGCCTCCTCGCTGAGCGGGCCGTCGCCGTCCGTCGGGGCGAGCGGACCGTGTTCCGCCAGGGCCGGGGAGATGCTGAAGCGACCGGTTCCGTCGAGTGTCACCGCGGCGGCGAGAGGAGGTGCCAGAGGGTCCACGAGGACCACCGTCGATCCTCTGCCGCGCCCGACGATGACGACTCCCGGGTCCACGACGTAGACCGTCCCCGCCCCCGGCCCGCCGACGATGCGGAGCGTCGGGAGGTCGTCGGGTAGGCGAGGGACGCTCGGCGGCGCCCCGAAGCTGATGACCGAGCCCTCGGTGAAAGCTCCCTGCTCGACGGTGCGGCGTGGGTCGATCGGCTCCCCGTCGACGTGGACGTGCTGTGGGCCGCTCGAGTCCACGCCGAGGCGGCCGGCGGCGTGCGCGACGATGGCGGCCAGGGTCGTGCCGGGTTCCACCTCCCACACGAAATCCGTGGTCTGCCGCGACGGTTCGTGTCTGACGGTGGCGCTGATCCTCACTCGGCGGGCACCACGCTGATGTCGCGGACGAGATCGTCGCTGAACGGGATGAGCGCGCTGGTCTCCTCCGGGGGTCCGACGTGGAGGCTGACCCGGATGTCGTAGGGCTCGGCCCGGAACGAGTAGACGATGGAGGCCTCGAGTTCGCCTTCGAATTCCGCGAACCGGACTCCTCGCCACCCGTCGCCGAGGTCGGCGGTCGAGAAGGGCTCGAGGAGAGGCGGCTCGATCTGGTCGAGATCGCTCTCGAGCACCAGCCTCCGCAACATCGTCTCGCGCTCCCCGTCGCAGAATGCGTATTGCACCCGGAGCAGCCCGGCGAGCTCGTCGACCGAGGGCGCGAACAGGTAGTGCGACTCGTTCTCGCGAGGGATCTGCGCCAGGTGCTCGAGGACTCGGCGGAGGTGCCTCAGCCCCGATCGGGTCACCGTGGAGGACCTCGCCCGGATGTCGTCGAATGTGGCGTCGATCCATGAGGGCGCGGCCGTGTGCTCCTGGAAGGGCCAGCTCGAGGGCAGGGCGACCCAGATCGAGGGATCGTGACCGATGAGGACGTCGTAGGCGTGGGCGTCGGTGCGGGAGTGGGTCATCTGCTGTCCTTGCAGGGTCGTGAGTCGTGGAGGACGGGTCATGCCGTGGCCCGGTCGGTGATGGTGCTGCCGTCTCGGTCGAGCCACCGGATGGTCTCGACGACCGCCCCGAGGAGGTCGGCGAGGGCGTCCGCGATGGTCCCGTCGGGATCGTCATCGGCGTCTCGCACGTCGCCGCCGACCGTGGCGACGACGACGAAGAGGTGCGAGGCCAGGCCGTGGATGCGGCTGAGCGTGGTCCGACGGCGGAGGACGGTCACCGGCGAGGGGAGTCCTGGAGGCGAGATGACCTCGCCGCTGTCCGTCCAGGTGACGGCCGGCTCGCCTGCGACAGCTGTGATCGATCCCCCGTGTCTCACGGCCCGATTCATGAGGGTGGTGTCCGGGTCGACGGCCGGCGGCACATCCGCCACTCCGCACGTGATCGTGGCCGAGATGCGCGTTCCCGGCCAGGTGCCCGCGAGGACGTAGCTGTCGAGCAGTCGGAGGCCATCCCCCGCCGCGGGCATGGCTCCGAGAAGGGGGCGTGCCTGTCTCCGGAAGTCCGTCGCCGCGTCGTCCTCCAACCCCAGCTGTGCGACGGCCTCCGACAAGGCCGTCTCCGCCGACCACGAGCCACCCACGCGCACGAATCCCGCCGGCAGCACGAGCGAGTACGACCGCGCAGCGCCGCTCACCGAGCGATGGACGAACGTGCGGCTCATGCCTCGGCCGCTCGCTCGCGCCGCCGAGCGACCCGCTCTCTCACTCCACGAACCGCCGCCGCCGCGAACCCGACGACGGAGCACGCCCCCATGACCGCAGCGAAGTAGACGACGTAAGTGGGCCACCCCTCCGCGTAGTCGAAGGCGAGGGCGTAATCCGCGAGAAAGAACGCGCTCACGCCCCACATGAATGGCAACAACCAGGGATGAGCCCTGATTGGACCAGACTTCGGACCCGTGAACATGAAGACGAGAGTCAACACCACGGCTGTGGTCAAGATCAGGTAGATCCAGCCGGGAACAATAAACGGCGGCAGCTCAAAAGGCGAGAGCCCTTCGAAGCGAGCCGCATCAGCCCCCTGGCCTCGAGCCATTTGAATCAAATCGAATACGCCATAAACGGCAAACGTTCCCTGGGATATGACCACAGTCAAAGGTGTCGAGAAGTACAAGAAAATCTGCGCGACAACCCATCGATCTAAGGAGTCTTCGGGATAGTGCCATTCGAGACTCCGGGTCACCAGGCACTCCCGACCGAGATCCTCGACGCAGGCCGGCCCTCATCGAGCAGCCGGTCGTGCACTCGACCTCCGACAGCCAGCGAGATATCGAAGGATTGAAAACCCTTCATCAGGGTCAATTTCCGCGTCACTTCGGCGAGGATGACCGGGTCGTCGACGACGCCAGCCACTCGGGGCGGCCTGATGAAGCGGCGCACCTGGGCGGTGAACGGGTCTCCAAGAGACCGGACGAGACTGTTGTCCAGAATGCCCGGGCGCGATCGGCTCCACATGCGACTGACATAGCCTTTAGCAAGATTTG
>Ga0265780_10001109_pt1 | contig 39366 bp, 43 predicted proteins | sample P1T30metagenome_FD_192432 | JGI IMG/M metagenome (GOLD analysis project Ga0265780, IMG submission 192432) | Plant litter microbial communities from East Loma Ridge, Irvine, California - P1 T30 | ecosystem: Environmental > Terrestrial > Plant litter > Unclassified | place: USA: California...
AATAAGCAAGAGGCTGGAATGCATGCGCACTACTGATGTGCACTCAAACTCAAATCAGTGTAGAATTCAATATTTCCTCAATTATTACACACAAAAAAATAGTATCCTTAAGCCACACCCGTCACATCATGATCCCCAAGAAATCCACCCCCAACGCATGAAGTCCCGAGATCTCCCAATACACCGTTTGCCTGAACAACTCTTTCTCTCAGTAATCCAGACCATCCGCGCTGACGAACCACCCTCACGCCAAACTCCAGAAGCAAAACACCTCCCACCCCAATCCACCCGCACCCGCATGCATGAACACCCCGAGTCGTCATCGCCCACGAAGCCAACTACTCGGCATAACCCTCGCCATCGCATACAACCCTTAATCGGCATAACTCGCACCCTCACACACACGAGAAAACCCTCGCACTCCCCAAGCCAGAACAAGCAAAACACTCATTCATGCGTTCCCCACCCCTGCGCAACCCCATCCCACACTGTCTCCTCTGCGCCCCCAAATCTCCACCACCGCGCTGCCGCCATGCATAACACGCCAGGGTGCATATAGCAGCCATCAACAGCGCGCGCGCACCTACCGCGTTGAGTGTGAGAGATGCACTGATCTGCTGGAGTAAGGTAGAAGTGGAGACCTCTGTGGAGTATTCGAGTGCGCAGGCGGCAGGCGAGGATTTCCCTCGAATGAGCGACGCAGGCGCGGGAGGGATGTGTGTTGGACCGCTGAGACGAGACGGGGTGTGTTGCATTGTCAAACAAATATATGTTACTTGAATTGCCGACGAGAGGTCTTGCAAACGGGCGAGAAAGTCACTGCACGCGCTGGAACGCTTTGGAGGAGAGGTGCTGAAGCGTGGTGTACCGTGCTCAGTTCCTTGCTGTTGCCATTGTTAATCTCAGAGTTTTACTTCGCACCGCGTGCTTCTGTAAGGTGCATATGCAGGTACCGCATGGGGTTTCATGTCGGGGCTGAATATAGAACGACATGTGTGGGAAGAAGAAAAATACACGTTTTTCCCCATCCGTGCTTGGGATGGGAACTATGGTTGCGGGATTTACACTTGTAGTGGAACCATGATATTACAGGACCGTTGAGTATTGCGGCGTCGTTGTTGGTCATGTTGGTGTTGCAGAGGATTGATATTGCGCCGTCTTGGCTGGGATACAGAACTGCCGTGCCGCAATACATCTATCCTGGATCTCGGATCTGAGCCGCGATTCCGCCTGGAGGGAAAGAGCGGGACATGCGGCGAAGCATGAAGCCTTATGAGGCGTGGCATGGCAGCCGCGGTTGCATTTGTTGCGATTGTTCTGTTGACTCATTGTCCATTCCACCGTCTCGTCGGCCTCAGCGCTGAGACACACTGGCAAACCTTCATGGCTCGTATCAGTCCACATCAAAGAGCAGCGAGCGTTGGGATTGCGATGGTGGTGGTATGTAGTGCTGATACCAGTACCAGTATCCAGAATCCTCTCGGTCCTACTCCCAAGCACTCAAGCCCCACCAACATAGCCGCGCGACTTTTTTCAGACGTTCTGTATGCGCCGAGATCCCCACCCGCAATCGATAATAACCGCAATTCTCTTGACGTAAAACTCGCAGCGGAGCCGCACAGATATCGGAAGACCAGTGGGGTAAGCAAGGAGCGCCCCGACTGCCAGACCTCACATCCGTGGGCGAGTCTTTGCACACCACGACTCGAGATACGTCTGATGAGGGAAGGGACGGATGTTGAGGCGTCTGAATCGCACAATCGCATGCTTGCTGAGTCGCAGACCTCGGTGTGTTCCGGGGTCTTTCACCGCCATGCGTCGACACGGGGCATATTGAGGCTGGAACAGTGGGCCTCGTAACGGCGTGGCCTTGCGTTCGAGAAGAACAAGGCTTCTGGTAGGTTAGATGCTTGGTAATGCACCCTTCATAATGTTCCAATTAAGAAGAAAGCCGCGTCAAAGCTGTTATTGTGCTCCGTGATGAGCAGTAGGGGCCAGTGTGGCATTTGCTCATTTCAAGCGTCGCATCATCCGTGTCCTGAACTCATAACCGATGCGCATGTGAGCTCGATAACAAGAGGAGTCCTTGTCCTCCTCTGAACGTCCATCGAGATCCACATTCACGGTCGAACAGGCACGCCGAATAAGGCAAAAACGCTCGAGGGATGGGCATCCTAGATGCCAAAGCAGTCGTTCTGTCCAGAGTTCCACCGGCAGTACTGAGCAATGCAGCCATGATCCTTGCTCATAATTATCGTACGGTTATTCGGCCTTCATTTTCGAGTCGTAGACCAATCATCAATGTATTGAATGATGACCGCAGAAGCTCCGAATCGATCGCGCTGCGGTGAGCTGGTGTACTGAGCGCGACAGCGTCTTACCGCCTGTGTTACTGTGATCTGGGCTGCTCTGTGATCTCAGCATCTACCCTGCAATGAAGCCGGATCCGCGTGGACGTGTGCTCTCACATGATCCTGGATATGTGCAGGGTGTGCATCCCAGGCCCTCCCATGCCTCGGTACACGTGCGTCGGCTGTGATGACCTTTCTGATAATAAGCCGTGCCCAAACCAGTTCAGCGGGACGAAAGTGGGGTGCGCGCGGGTGCAGCAGCTGATTGGCCGCCCGCAAACCTTACCAGAGAATCAACTAGATAAACAACAACACAGGAGACGCGATGATTCGGCAGAAGATATATCGTCTCCGAACGGTATCGTGGGGTAAAGCGTAATGTCGTCCGAGAAGAGTTCGTGGAGATTGCGGCGTGGCCAATCTGGGCAGGCAATGTGCAATTCCTGCAGGCATTGGAGCAGCACTCAACGCTGAGTGGTTGGTAATTCGAGGCTGCGGGAGCTGAAATGTTTACCGCGCGCTGATCGAATTAGGAAAGATCTTTTCTTATTTCAGGTCCCAAGCTGGTTAGCAAGCACTCAAAACAGTCTTCATGAGCATTATTGGCGGAAGGTTGTCCGGATTATAGGACTGCAAGACGCGGAGTTGGAAATTTTGACGTGGGGGCATTCACGAAGAACGAAACTCTGAGTTGTTGAGCTGTTACTTAATGCCATTGCGGACGTGCACTGATGTCATTCTCGGCTTGTCGATAGTGCTTTATGATCTTTGCTGATCAGAATAGGTAGTGTAAAAGTAACCCGTTCAACGTAGATGTAAAGTAGAGTGCTTGTAAACACAGACAGCAAAACCGAGTACTGATGAGGTTTCTTACTTCGGTCTCCCGGCTCGAACCGCTACCGGGAACAAACCTTCCGCAGTCTGGGTGTTGTGTTTAGCTTTGCGATCGTGGCGTAAACAGATCATTGTTTTCTGGGACCGAGGACTAGCTGCATACTCCCGTCGAAGACTATGATGCCCAGCTGCGTTCAAGATGCGTGTATTTCCGGTACGGAGCGTTGTAACCTCACGGCTCCACGCGACTGTTGAACGTCCTCACGCGACGGGCAAACTCTCCGGGAATCCTAATGCAAGCTACACTTCTGTACCGTCCACGGAGAATTGCTTTGGACTATTGAACGCCTTCTTCCCGTATTATGCTTGGCATCCACCGACGCGGGGTCTCTGAGCGATGCTAGTCGCAAATCACGACAGTGACAGTGCTCAAGGTGCTCACGATGCTTTTTCGTGGTTGAGAGACATGTGTCGGGAGCGACTGCATGTGCCGAAGGTAGATCACTAGCATTTCGATGGTTTGGCTGCAGATCTGCGGCCTTTTGAGGTTAGACAAGCGGATGCGAGCCGCATGTTGATAGGGATCACCCTTCGAGAATGGGCATCTACCAGGTGATCGGCATAAGGTTCAGAAACTTTCTGTTGGTCAAGGCTCTGCTTTTCAAAGTTGGTACAATTGTGATTCGACGGGGAACTCGGAGGGAGTTTAAGTTTCTTGGGCGGTCGCTCCCGCAGAACTGTACTAATCCTCAGGCTAGGAATGCGGCAGCTGCACCGCCGTGTTGAAACGCGAACTAGATTTGCCAAGGCACTATGGACGGCTCCGAAATGTGCATACAATCATGAGCGCGTTTCAATTTGCGAAGCTTGCTTGTGACGGGATTACCATGGTCATCCTGAAGTTGCTTTTCGGCCGGTCCAATGTGCGGTACTATGTTGCTGCTTCTCACAGAAAACAGCAGTGTCAGTAATCCTAAGCTCGAGACTAGGTATGTATCAGATCAAGACTAAACCATGGTGGAATGTCACTCAAGAGGCACGTCCGGTAAAGGCTTTGTACACGTGACAACGTAAAGACTTTCCAAGGTTGACTTTGTGGAGAACGGGATACTGTAGGGACCACACTGAGTACACATGTTGATCGGGGTAAATGGTCGAAGCCACTACCGTCGCCAAGCGAGATATGATCATGGTTCCTGGAGGTCGCCGTCCTGAACTGCAAGATCGTCGCGCTCATCACCAGGCAAGGCCCAAAGTGGGCCAGAGACACCCCAACAACCTTGGAAGAGCCTGACGTTCCTTGCCGAGTCATGTGACGTGATTAGGACCTCGACTGTAGAACCCTTCAATAGGGCAGGGAAGAAGGGCGTATTCGAGGGCAGTTTGGAAGACGGACCGCACGTACTCGTACGTGGCCGTCTGTAGACTGGTTGTTCCTCCCTGTAGGTGCATGCGTTTCGTGGAGGTTGGTGCCGTAAGCGCACAGGTGCAGCAAGTGTGCAAAATGTTTCCTCTTGCGCGGCCAATGGGAAGAAATGCAAGAAATGCAGGAGATGAGGTTTGGCTTGATTGGAGGCGTCAGCCGTGGCAACCGGGGGAGACATGGCCGTTCCGCAAAGACGTGATTGCGGCTTAGGCGGGCTCGTGCAGGGGAAATCTTTTGCCCCTTCGAGGCCAGCAGAGACCGGGGATGGGGTTCGTGGTGGGTCTCGGCAAGCCTCGCGCTGCAGTAGCTCGTGTGCACTGCGGGTCTCCTTGATGCGACCATCTGCATTCACACTGCCTACAACGTGGAGCGTGGGAGGTCACAGAAAGCATGCAGCGGGCGTGGAGTCGTCACATGGTCGTCGTTGTCGTGATGCTGGGCGAGAAGTGAAGGAATTGGACCGAAGCTACTGTTTTTTCTCCAGGCTGCGGCATCTCCGTGGTGTCGAGGGCGGTCGCTATGTCGGCTGGATGAATAGCTCGCGGTCTTCTCAACGCTTTCGTCCAGAGAACAAGTTACAACGCGTTCACATATGGGCAGTTGTGCAAGGGGAGCGTAGCCGGAGAGAAGTCACTGGCTGCGGGGGCAGCATGGGCGCGCAGAGGCGCGAATCACGGTCGCGTCGCCGAAGGGGCCAAGGTCCAGTCGAGGCCGGTTACGACGCCGCAGGCCCCACCAACCGCTCCCTGGACGAGCATCCCTGGAAGGGCCCTGACAGGTGCTAATTGCCCCCCCGGCGCCCATGCCTGTCAATTTCACCAAGCTTTCCCTGAAGCTGAGGACGCCGTGGCATCCTCCGTCCGGAACGATAATAATGGCGTGTGCTGCTGTTGGGCTGGAAGAAGTTCCTCGCTCTGCTGTTGATATTTTTGCGTCTTTATTCTGACGGACCGCGCACTGTGCAGTCGGTAGCAGCACTACTGGAAGTGGCCGCTTCGCCTCGCCCGTGTTTGTTGTCCTACTCCTAGTTCGCGACTGCCTCTGTTCGCTTGGGCCGCAGCTTCCTCGACGACCGTTTGGCAGGCACGATCCCCACGCACGCTCCTTGCGCACGTCAGGCCCCATCCTTGCAGTCCGGGTCCCTTCGTCACCTGCACTCACCCGTCAAGTACAGCGGTAGTACGTGCTGCTGCATTCTCCAGACTTCACCCCTCGCACGCCCGGCTCCATCGACGAGAAACAGACTGTGTCTGAGCTCCTCCGCCTGCTCTGCCTGAGCCCTCTGCTGAACGCGTCGCCAAATCTTTGCGTCACGGAAACGCCACCCGTTGCAGAATCTCTCATACTCGACCGAGTCCAGTTCCGTCCTTGTCACGGGTATGCATCTTTCCGTTTGTTGCCTCTTTCTCTCCGCATTCCTGCTTCAGGCCTGGCCGAGCGCCGCTGCTGTCATTCCTCGCTTCTGTCACTTTCGACACAATAATAACACCTGCGCAGAACACCAACACCACCACCAGCCAAGGACGACATCATCCACGCCAATTCAACACCTGCAGCACGCCCCGAACCACTACTGTGAGCTACTGACGGTCGGTACCACGGTCCGGCCGACCTCACCAACCCACCTGGATTAGATGCCCCAAACTTGTACCAGCCGAGCTGCAACGGCTAATTAGCGAACCAATTTCTTGAGAGACCCTTTGCGCACCAACGAAACCCCGCCTTCCACCTCCGACCATGGCAGATTGGACCTTCAAGCACGACGGAATGGACAAGCACTCGAGTGCTCTGGTTGCGCCCTTGAACATCCAGAAATCGCCAAAGAGGTCCCGCGTCGGCATTTTCGCCCACAGCCGCCAGTCCTCCAGGGGGGCCCGCTCCGTCACATCGCAGTCGCAATCCCAAATATCACCACCATTAACGCCAAAGACCTCCAACGACGTCATGGCACAGGAAACGCCTCCACAGCCAGTCTTCCACAACTATCTCCGCGCTTTCTACCACTACGAACCTACCTCGACCGTCTGCTCTTCCACCGACGAGTCGTCCATCACCGTAGCCATCAAGCAGGGCGACATCATCCTCGTACATTCTGTACATCCCAACGGCTGGGCCGACGGCACTCTCCTGGCATCCGGTGCCCGAGGATGGCTACCGACCAACTATTGCGAGCCCTACGATCATCCTGCCGTGCGCAATCTCTTGAACGCTCTCACTCATCTCTGGGATCTTGTCCGCGACGGAGAGAATGGTGATTTGATCGCTTTCATGAGACAGGACTACGTCCGCGGCATGATCTCTGGTATCAGGTTTTTCCTTGTACGTTGACGTCGCTATCCTTGTTCTACGCTTGCTAATACCCCATAGGAAAGAACCGGATGCCTGTCACGGGACTCGCGCCTGATCGTTGCTCACATTGGCCTAAGACGCATGCGCAAGGGTCTCCTGGGTGACTTGTCAACACTTGTCAAGACCGCAAAAACGCTGCAAGAGACCTTGCAAGCAAACGAGGCGCCAGTACCCGTATATGAGTATATGGATGAATTAGTACTCAAGTCGTTCAAACTTGTGACTAGAGCTGTGCGCTTCCTCGATATTTGGGCGACAGATGCAGTGTCGTTGTCGTCGTTCGAGCTAGGCGATGTAAGCGCCGAGAGACCCTTGACACCGCCGTCTGACGCTGCTGTGCAACCCCTCTCATCACTTGATCAACAACACGCACCCAGCTACACAGCGAATGACGGAGACGACAACGTTGCACAAGGGTCTTTTTGCCTGCCTGAGGATATCGCATCTGCTCAGCCACTGCGCAACCCGAACCGCCTATCTGTTGCCTTTTCGCTACCCTCCGAGCCTGAGTCTTTGCCACCGCAGTCCCCAACTCTTGTCTCGCACTTCCCTGGTCAAACGAAGCGATTGTCTGTAACTCATCGATTGTCATACACTGGAAAGTCACAAAGCACGCGAACAGGCTCTCTAGCGTCAGATAAGCTTGTAGCTTCGCAAGACGCATTTTTAGGCTTCATTGGTTCTTTCATTGGCCTGCATCTTCAGTCACGTTCTTCCGAAGAGCTTGCATATATCACACAGCAATCTGTTGTCGCCTGCCAACAGCTCCTCGCAGTTGTGGATGAAGTATGGGAGCGCGACGCACGACGATCCAAAGAACTAGAAGAGGCGCGCGACACAATGTACACACAACTGACTGAACTTGTGCAAGCTACAAAAGACATGTTCAGTGTCACCGACGCTGAAATAAATGAAGCGCTGGTGGCTCCCGAATCGGGAAAGCAACTGGTCGCGGCTGCCACAAGCTGTGTCCGGTCTGCTGGTGAGTGTGCCGCCAAAGCTCGAGTCGTCATTGAGCGAATCGGTGACTTTGAATTTGAAGCGGTTGGCTTGGGTCTCTCGGACGCAATATTCCAACAACTGCCCGTGACAAATGAGAGCGAGGAAGAGAAGTCCGAACTGCCCAAGCCTGTGGAGACGGTATTGGAAACCGATAAACCGCTTCCTGCACCTCCATCCCAAGAACGCCACCTGCCACCACCTTTGGTCATCTCCGAGTCGAAGCCTCTTCCTGAAGTCCCACAGCCTTCTCCATTGGACAATCAGAGGCTGAGCCTACAGCCTACCCCTGCACCTGTCATTGTTGAGAGTCCAATAGCCATGTCTTTCAGATCATCGAGGTCGTCAATCACACCATTGAACACTCTCCCGATGCCTAACCTCCAACCGGCTCCGGTAGAGCTCCTGGATAGCCCCATGAGCACCACCCAGGGACCGTTCGCGAATCAAGCGAGAGCAGATAGCGTCAACGTATCTGTGACCGACACGAACAGCACCTTCCACTTTAGTATGCGCGACACTGCGAGCGTTATGTCGCACACTTCAACCAGGGCCACTACGCCAGACAACTCTCCTGCGAAGAGCCGGAGCTCACAGGCCTTCATCAGCAGCTTTGGCAGCTCTTCAGAGCTTCGGTCTCTGGCGAGTGAAGACCTTGCTGCTGGAGAGGAGCACATGCTAGAAACTACTTTCGTACATGAACTTGTCTACAACAAGGAGGGACAGATCTCTGGTGGTTCCCTGCCGGCTTTGGTTGAGCAGCTCACTACCTACGAGACAACTCCCGACGCTGTCTTCGTGACAACATTCTACCTGACTTTCCGTCTCTTCACGACACCCGTCGAGCTTGCCCAATGCTTGATCGACAGGTTTGACTACATTGGGGACAGTCAGTCCATTGGAGTGCCTGTTCGCCTCCGAGTCTACAACGTCTTCAAAGGCTGGTTGGAGAGCCACTGGGCGAGTGATAGCGACTCTGCCGCTTTGGAACTCATTCTGTCATTCGCGACGGGCAAATTGCGAGAAGCCATGCCAGCTGCTGGCAGACGCCTCGCTGACCTCACCTCAAAGGTGAATGAGGTACGTGCGGGAGCTCCACTAGTACCTCGCCTCGTCTCCTCCATCAGCAAAGCCGGGGCCTCATACACATCCTTTACGCCAGCGGACAGCAATGTCCCCTCCTCAAACATCAGCAAAGGTCAGCTCAACGCTCTCCGAGCCAGCAAGGAGGGCAAGGCTCAGTGTAGCATTTTGGACTTTGACCCTCTTGAGCTGGCCCGCCAGTTCACCATCATCGAATCTAGACTCTTTTGCTCTATCCAGTCCGAGGAGCTATTGGCTCTGGAGTGGACGAAAAAGTCCGATTCTAAAGCTGTGAACGTCAAAGCAATGTCAACGCTGTCGACTGATTTGGCAAATCTCGTCGCTGATACCATTCTTCATCTCGAGGACGCGAAGAAGCGAGCTGCAATCATCAAGCAATGGGTCAAGATTGCTGCCAAGTGTCTTGAACTGAACAACTACGATTCGCTCATGGCCATCATCTGCTCACTCAACTCCTCTATGGTCATGCGCTTGAAGAGGACCTGGGAACTCGTCTCGACAAAGACAAAGACCCGATTAGAAGAGTTGAAGGCCATCACAGACGTGGGACGCAACTACGCGGTCCTTCGTCAGCGTCTACAGAATCATGTCGCTCCTTGCATTCCATTTGTCGGCATTTACCTCACCGACTTGACCTTCATCGACGTCGGCAACGGAACTACTCGTCAATTGCCGGGCGAAGCAGGCGAGGACAGCGTCTCCGTCATCAACTTCGACAAGCACATGAAGACAGCAAAAATCATTGGTCAACTTCAATCATTCCAGGTGCCATACCAATTGGCTGCCGTTCCCGAGATGCAGGACTGGATGGAGGCCCAGATCCAACGCGTCCGCTCCAGTGACCAGGCCAATGTCCAAAGCTACTATCGCCGCTCACTTCTCCTCGAGCCGCGCGACCCTCAACATTCGGTGCGAGGCTCTCCGTCAATTGATCAGGGCACATTCACCCCCGAGAATCGAACAACCTCCAGGGAGAAGTTCGAATTCCTGAACTTCAACTTTGGGTCAACCAGCAACCTGAAAAGTTCTTAATTTCCTATCTTCGCGCCACCATGCGCAATTGCATTCTTCTGCCGCGTTGGTTGGATTCCAGCCCCAGCACCACAGACACCCCGGCACATCATATACCACTTTAGGCTGTTTAGCCATGGACATACTTAATGTTTGTGTTTTACTGCATCTATTTTTTTTCTTGTTACGGCCGGTCACGATACCAATGCTCGATTTTTTTTCTTTTGTTCTATACCACTTGGGCGGCCGGTTTGGGGAAGTGTCCTTTGGGGGCCAAAAGTAGAGCCGGATCTACTCTCATCATTTTTTGAACATCTTAAGGGGGGCATTTATGGATCAATGGATCTTCATCGGCGTTTTAAAAACAAGACGAAAGGCCGCCAGGCATGGTAGGCGGGTCAAAAGCATAGGGGAATCAGCGGAAGGAGGTCCCGCTGGCAGCTTTTGTATAGTCACATCACCTGTGTATAAGGGTGCGAGATGCGAATCTCTAATAGCATTTTGAAATGGAGCAGTCAAAAATTCACTTCCACCTATTGTTGCGACCGTGATGTTCCACATGCACTTTCCATATTCCCATGTTATTGCATTCACGGGATGGTCGTGTTCCAAACACATTGTCCCAAGTCCGCGAGCTCTGATGAGATACCCCGCGCACGTCAGCCTCACCCACCCACACGACCCCTCCAACATCTCACGTTACACAACCACCTCCCCTCCAAGCACACACACACACTCACAATGCCGCCCCAACAGCACCTAATCGACGTGCGCTCTCCCGCGGAATTCTCCACGGGCCCGCTAAAATCTGACATCGCACCCACCATCAACATCGAATACCAGCGCATCTCGCAACTCGCCTCCATCTACGCGGCGCTCGGCACTACCGTGCACAAAGATGACCACATCACGCTATATTGCCGCTCGGGGCGGCGCTCGGGCATTGCGCTGCAGACGCTGAGGGAGATGGGGTTCGGGCATGTGCGGGATATTGGGGGGTTAGAGGAGGCGAGGCGGGTTTTAGATCGGGAAATGGTGGAGAGACAGATTGAGGGCGAGATTGGGGTAGATGGAGGTGGTGTAGAGAAGGGAGAAAAGGGGGTGGGAGAGGGCAAGGGAGGGGATGGGGATGCGGGCAAGAAGGAGGAGAGAGAGAGGGAGTTGAAGAAGTTACTTGAGGGGTTGAAGGCGTTAGAGGAATGAGGCTTTCTGTGCACTCTTGGCTTCGAGAACGTCAAGTGAGAGCCGGCTGATAGTCACGGGGTATAGGAAAAAGACCGCTGTGCAAGCACGTCGATCAGATATACAGGTAAATCCCGCATCCCTCTTTGGTGCGCATGCCACTTGTTAAAGCTCGTCTGCTAAATATGTGCGTCCAGTCAACTATCCAGAGTCCACCGCGGCGAATCGTTCGATCGCTCTCGTTCTTCGTGCGGAACCTCGATGTACACGGACGTTGGCATCGTTGGCTTGGTCGTGATGAGACTTTTGGGCGCTTGGCAGGTTGCTCTGCTAGTCTAGAATACACTGGGGTGGTGCTTGATTGCTCCGGGCCTTGATCGTCTTTAGACTGGGTTCTGTTGGACGATGCATTTCGACGAGGACATGTGAAGGAAACGCTAGGAGAGCACTCACTAGGAAGGGAATGTGCACCAGATAAAGAGACGGGAGCTAAAGTAGACCTGATCTGATCGCAGCTCCTGAAGTGGAGTTGGCCGCTGGCATGGTGCCATTAGGCGAGGCGTCGGAATTACATCAGCATTCTCGTTCTCGACTCCACCGCTCTCGTCAGATATGCAGCACGCGTGGTGTTGTACGAAGACGCTGTGTCGATGCCGAAAGCAAGCCATCTGGAAACCCCATCGCCCACGCTGTCTCCGAGCAGGATATACTCAATGAACGGATCGGTATTCATAGCTTCTTCACTGAGGATTCAGGAGATCTTGACCGAAGCATATAAATCTGATGTTCGTCACGGCGCCATCAAGTAGAGCTTTGTTGGCATGCACGATGGCGTTAAGAGATGCCGATATGCGTCTACTCACAATGCCGGTATTTGCCTGGATCAATTCCAATACTCCAACTCACCGCACGCCTGGCATCGTGCTCAGGAAAATTTGTCTCGAACGTCACAACAACGTCTGTATCGGACTTTTTTAGACCTCGATTGAACGCCATCGTCCAGATCAACCACGTCTTCCACGCGGATTGCAACGTCAACGCTCATTCGTCCTACTACGCCTGATTCAAGTTCACTCATAACGACAGCTGCTCGTTGTGGACCTAGATTTGTGGGCTCGAACATGCCTAGGATCACCGTTCGGTGAGTGCTGCAGTTGGTACGGTTGCGTGAGTACATAGTACGACCCTTGCAGGCACAAGACTGACAGATGCAGTGCGGATACGTGGCAGCCTACTGTGGTGCAGCTATTTGCAAGCCAGGCTTTTGGTAAATGTAACAGTGACTTGCTATCGCGGCCGTCTTCATCATCCTCGCCTTCCACGTCAATGTCAGCGATCTTTTCCTCCTTGGTGACACCAATCACCTCTGCGAATCATGATGCGTACAGTGTCTATCGTCAAGCCTCTTGGTACATGTCTTCACATGCCGTTCAAAATTGTCCTTACGTGTAAACACCTTGCCCGGTGCAATACACGGATCGTGATTGCACGTCCAAGACTGGTTCCGTGTACCTTCCAAGGTTGTTTATACGCATGGTGAATACAGCGTTGATGACGTTCGAGATCGGTCTTGAGGTTGAACCTTCTCGGGCAGAGAAGACATCCGAAGCGTCGCGCATGTTGCCGCCTGATATGGCCACTGTCGACTGGTGTCAGCACCAGCACATAGGCAGTTAGAAATATCTCACTTCAACAGTCCAGCTGTAGCAAAAGACATGAGGCAGTTTGGACAGGTGTGCATGTGCGCCGAGTCTGCCCTTGGTCCGTGGCTGCTTGCGGTAGAGGAGAGTGGCGTGTTCATCGTTGAGGCCAGAGGCAGAGCTGAATGCTCGATCCATGCCACTGTGTCCAAACTAGCATCCGATTCTACAGCACAAATACCGGCATGTATGGAAATCACCTCTCCCTCGGTCGCTTGTGTGGTGATTGCCGAGCTCCGCTTCTGCTTAGCATGGACCCAAGCTTCCAGTGACCCGTCAAGTTCGTCCGCTCGACGTTTCTTCGCCAAAGCGTCCATCGGAGCGCGGAATGGAATGTCTTCTGATTTCCTCGCGCGAGATCCGTGAACAGAGTGAGGCAAAGGGGTAGAATCGCCAGACTGTAAATGCTGGTCAAGGTCGAGGGTCGAGGGGGTTGTTGTGGAATCAGCCATATCAGCGCCGTCTGTCGGTGGTGCTATGGCAAGCCTTTCATCGATAAGTGGTTGCATGGAAAGATTGCGCTGAAGCAATCCGTTCGGCACAGCGGGCTGTACCTAGTTGTCAACTGTATCATCACATCTTCTCCAAGCATTGACTGCGATGTTGTTTTCCAACATGGCTTGCACAATTGTGGCATTTCTCCGATCTGCATTCTGCAACATATGTCAGTTGGTTGGGAATAAGAAGTGGTTGACAGATCACCCTCCAGCGTCGACGCACCGTACGATTTCGTCGTCGAAAGAATCATTCAAGAAGTCGCCCGTATACTCAAATGAAGTGAGGACATGGTCTTCGGTAGTTCATTCACTCAATGCAAACAAGCTCGGTTCCGGATGTGCGTGGCGGTCTGCACCAGTTGCATTAAACTTACCCCATTCTACTACAAGTGATGCGTCGCTTCCAAGGTCTTGATGGTGATGTCCAGAAGGCTGCAGGAGCCTTTCGAGGGAGCAACTCGATCGATGAGACACTGACGGCGGTGGCAAGTCAAAAATCCTCCCGACAGAAGATAGGTAAGGTCGGTGGAGAGGATGTAGATGGCAACGTCGGAGAGTGTGTTGTTAGGTTGATGTACCCCATCGAGTCTAGCTCTTCCAATTGATCATGCATTCTAACCACCGTTGATTGGCTAGTTTCCGATGAATCTGATTCCAAAGCTTGTTGCAGAACCTGATGCGCAACCTCTGGCTGATTTAGAGCCATCTGCTGGAGCCGGATGAGTACCCAATCGCCCTGCGAGGGTCGAGTTCGCTTTCGGGGTCGGACAGGTCTTGAATCGCTTGAAAGCAATGGAAGACTATGAAACTCCTCTCTCCGAAATTCAGCTGCAGCTGTAGCAAGCTGTGCGACTCTGTCTTCCTTTCCATCACGTTGATACGGAAGCCAATCAGAGGGAAAGTAGTCCTCAGCGTTTTCTAGAAGATCCGTGAGATCTTTGTCCGTGTCCATCGAATCGTGCGGATGCTGTGTTGGCTCTAGAGAGTCAGGAAGACTTGCAGAAGTCCTGGAGATAGAGGATAATAATCATTCTCTGACATGTAATCTGCATCTTCAGTTTCTCCATATGAGGATGGCTCCCGAGGTCGAGGTCGGCTGGAAAGACTACTAAGATAGCAGGACGGTCGCGGAATATGAGGCGAGCACCAGCTCTTGAAGACTCAAGATATCTCAGCCAGGGTATTGGCCAGGAGAGCAAATCGAGCGTCGCTCGCCATGGATGGCCACATGCTTCACTTCCGTGAATTGATGCATAGCCAAGGCGGCGATCCGAAGATGTTTGCGCTGTAGTGGTAGGTAGCAGTCGGGGTGATGCAACTAGCAGTCATGAGCGCATGTCCTGCGTGTCTGAGACAGAGACCTACTTCGCGGTATACCTGGCTTGTTGAAGTGAGCTGAACCATGTCCAAAGCCTTGTTCTCTGTCGAGCCTGGGCCCTGGATTTTGTATATCAGGATCCAATATCCAGCAATTATTCCAAGACTCTAACCCACGACTGACGGCCTGAGATGGTATATGCCCCCCTTGGTGTTGTAAAGATGGTTAGTTAAAGTTTCCAGCCTGAGGGAATGAGGACTTCCTGGCTTACCTCTGATACTGTCCCAGTGGAGTTTGCCTTGCGACCTACAACGAACATAGAATAGAAAACAATATACAACTAGCAAGTGTAGATCCGCTAGCGACCGTCAAGTTGGCGCTCCGATCCGTAGGGGCCATCACGGCAACCACTCAAATCAATCTCAAATAACTAATTGTTAGCCACACAACGCGCACTGGCTTGAAGATATAAAACGACCAGAGGTCCAATATGTGCCTCCTCGACGGGATGTATGCACGCTCCACAGGGCTTCTGCGGGTCTGTTAGCTGAAAGTGGTTTTGTTCAGCTATTCCAAAGGGAGATTAGCTGGAGGCATGCAAATAGTGATTGTCTACACCGATTCGTCGATCAGTTCTGTACCGAATGATCTGTCGTACATGTTCTGCAAGCCAAGGTGGTGGCGTCACTACTGCAAGCCAATCTCACTTGAACGAAAACTATGAAATGCATGCCTACACGAAATCCGTGCTGCCATGGAATGCTGGATACAAGTGGGCGACATGCATGCGGGTGAAAAGCACGCTTAGAGAAGAGCAGAGAAGGGAAGGATTGCTAGTGAAGTCAGTCGCGTGCATGAAAAGCTGTTTTCAAGCCAGGGATGAGAGAATGAAAACGACCAATATCAAATATGCTACAGATCCCAATCTCAAACTCCGTGCGCGAGAACCTTCGCTATCGTACCTTCTCCCCATGACTCGAACAAGTTCCCTTTTTTTTCTGCCGTACTCGACCCATTATCTCTTTCAAATGCACAGTATGTAACAATGGCGACTCCTCTTGGTCAAACGACCACAATTTCTCAGGCCGACTTCCTATACACCCAACAAGGTTCTTCCTGGTCGTCCCATTCCGTCATCTCCCAACTTCCCCCCAAGCCTCCTCTTTCCCATCTAGCACTTATTTCTTCTCGCTGCCCATGGTCAACCTCAGCACGAAGTTGACAACAACCGCGGCAAAGAGCGCAATGGTCAAAATCGTAGGACCCAGGCGGTCGTCAAATCCACCCTGTCCGCGCATCCGGATGCTCCTCGCGCGCCAGTGGAATGTGAAGAGGGCGTAGATCATGGCCATCATAGCAACGAGCGTGAAGAGGCCGGCGCTGATCTTGCCGACGCCGTCGCCGAAGTTGAGGAGCCCGATTGCCAGTCCGCCGAGGATGACGGTGAAGTTGAGCCATGAGAGGAATGTGCGCTCGTTGGCGAAGAAGACTTTGGGCTCGACGCGCGTGGGGAGGGCGATGCGCTTGCCTGAGGGGAGTGTTAGAAGCTGTTTGCACTGTACGACGCGTGTGACGTACCCGGAGCGGTTTGGAGGAGAGGTTGCGAAGACATGACGACGGGAGGAACGAGAGCTGATTTAGACGTTATTCGTGTCGAGGTAGGCGTCAGACGTTCGATACAGCTTCAGACGGGTGGTTTGTTTGGAGGCTGGTGAGGAGTGAAGACAAGAAGCTCTCAAACGATCAAGCTCTTTCCTGGTGATCTCCAAGCAGGACCCATGTCGCTCACGGCTGCTATCCAATCACAAGTCCACGTGACACGGACTGCAATAGACGTGGGGTGGAGCGTGCACCGAAGCCGGCCTAACAACCGAATTGGCAGTAAACACCAACAGACGCCTCATTCACACGACGAAGTCTGTTTAAGCCACACATTCACGCCTGAAACCACTACCACCACATCCCTACCTACATTCATAATTCAGACACAATGGCTGTATGTGCACGCTTTGCAAAATGAAGGAGGAATTGGTAACTGATAATTCGCAGCACTCACCGCTCCCCACATCCGAGCTGGAGCAGCTCGCCGCCCACGTACGCATGTCCAAACCCCGACACAGCAAGCCCAATCTAACCCGCACCCAGGCCTGCGAATCCGTAATCGGCGCCTCAGAGACGTACGACCACTCCAAAGTCAGCGACTGGAACACCTCCATCATCGTACGCACGCGACACCCCCCGTTTCTGCTTCTCAAACTAACCCACCACGCCGCAGCAAACCATACTCAAAACCCTGATCGAAAAGACTACCAGCACCAGTACTGCCGGCGAGCCTGCGCAACCCCCGTACAAATACATCATCAACAGCACCGTGATCCAACACATCGGCGTCCCGTCGGAACCTGAGAAGCACGGGCGCCGCGGCATGCACAGCGCCGTGGGCGCGTACTGGAACAACGAGAAGGACGGTACGTACAGCTACAAATGGGAGGGCGCGCAGAAGAAGGGCATGGACATTGTGATTGCGATTACCTGGGTTGCTATCTAGATGGTGCGGTGGCGCGAGATGTGTATAGGCGGTCGACATATCCTATCTCTGCTCGGATGCTTGGATAGGGTTGGGAAGAGGTGGCGCAGAGGCCTCGTGTTTTGCTTCGCTGTGGGTGCTGGAGCGGCATATGGTTACGTGCATTAGCGGAGCGAAAGTCCTTTCTTTTGGTACACTCTTCCGGAAATACATACCTACTATTGTCACTTTGAGGCTCCGATTCGATGCATGGTGAGTGCCACCTGTGTCCAGCCGATCTTTTGCTGCCAAGAGACTTCCCCGGATCCGCTCCCTAACTTCATCTCCACAGCATATTACGTCAAAGATGGAGTCTGGCGCCAGTAGGCACAATGGCTATCATTCTGGCAGGCGCTTGACATGAAAGATTACTCCCAGGAATCACATACGCAGACACAATAGATTTGACACGGGTCTGAAGTCACCAAAGTGGATTGCACTATGTATATACATATCGTGGTGCGTCAACAAACATCTAGGGCGTATGGCCGTAAAGCTCAATGAATAAACAGACTAAAGTCAAAGGTGAACAGCAATTCGAAGAAATTTAGGCGTCCGCCTTTTGATATCACGCCTTGGTGCCAACGCCGTCAGTGTGCGTAGAGCTACTCCGTCCCGACGCCTCCTCGTGCTTGCTTATTAATGCCTTCAGGTCGGTTGTGGTGTGTTTGCCACCGTTCTTCTCGGTGATGAGGCCCTTGAGCCAGGCGTTCTCGGTCTCCAGTTGCTGGACCTTCTGTTCCAGCCTGGTAGCCTTGTCTTGCATCTCCTTCGCGGTCTGCTCGAGGGCTTGCTCACGCTGCTTCTTCTTCACGCGGAAACGTGCGCTGGCGGCTGTGTTGCGGCGACGCTTGTCTTCTTCAGCAGCGACGCGCACCGACTCATCTAGTGATTCGTGTGTCGTGGGAACGATACTGTCGAGCTTCCGTTTCTTCGCAGCCTGATCGAAACCTTGTGTGACTGGAGAGATCGATGACGTGGGTGACCCATACGTGGGGGGAAGAGAGTAATGGTTTGGCTGCTGTGGCAGGCTCTGCATGGAAGGATCAAGCAGAGGCGTGGAGCCGAAGTTGTTGAAGTCGGTGAACTGGAAATCACCTGTGAAGAGATGAAAGTCAGCCATGCCGTGCGAAAATGGGTGACGAAGTGAAATGCTCGAGGCACGATGTTGTCTGTGGTGTCGCACGAGCAGCACGGGCAATTGCGTGCTTGAGGGCACCGTTCGCTCAGCTGCAGGGCTGCGCCTTGGACATGCCATCTGAGTGGCTAATATACGAGTGTGGGGGTGACGACTGCATTTCGGGCGCATGGCGGGGTTCGCATGTGCCTGCGATCTGCGCCTATTGGCCGACGGATGGCAGACTGTGCGACCATTGCGGCCAGACTGCAAGCTGCCATGCACACTGTCGTGAAGAGAAATAGAGCGATGAGATGCACTTACCATTCAAGTTGAACTCCATGCTGGGATCTGCGCTAGTTTGAATGCTGTGCTTACGTGAATTATCTCCGAAACCCGGCTGCGTTGATTGCTCAGCAACGTCGACTTCTAGGTCAATGGGCGTGTCGAACCCAGGAATGGGATTGTTGTTGATGTCGAAGAACTCGTTGTTGAGAAAAGCCGAGAAGTCTTCTCCAGATTCCACGGGCTCGTCGAGGGGACCTGGTTGTGGTGATAACTGGTTCAAATTGGCAATGTACTGGGACACATTAGGACCCCGGTGGCCCTTGTATGCCGACATGGGCGACAGTGTCGTGTCTCGAAAGATGACCGGCGGTAGGATCGACGACGGCAGTGATGTTGTAGGTAAATGGAGCCCTGGAGGGGAATTCAGAGGTGCGGCGATGGCCGTGTTGAGGAGTGGGTCTCGAGTCAGCGCGCTTGCCTCAATCCAAATGTTCGATTAACACTGACGCCGTGAGTATACAGTGTACGGATAGTAGTCGTTGTCTGCCTCACGACGGTCGTGTTGGGGAAGTAGCGAGGGTATGTGTGGAGAAATGGTGACGTGAAGAACTGTCAGAGGGAGCCGCCCCGCCGATGTGAGTGCCGGATTAGCGATCAACCACGAGCCAACACCCCACGCTCGGCCCAATCTCGCTCTTGGAAATCGTATTGCGAATGCCCGCTTTCCTTTGCCAATTAGAGATGTCTTTGAGTGAGCGAGCCGTGTTTTTCGGCGTTTTTCGCGGCAGAGACGAGTTTTATCGCTTTATCGCTGTTCTTTCACTCGTTCGTTAGCATTGTTGTCCTCGGCAGAGTTTGTAATCCTGCCGGGGGGCAGTGCTTCGACCAATGAAACGCTGAGGTGTCCTCCGAGCCAGTTTGCGCCGGACATGCGTCAACGTTTTGCCGCGCTGGAATGACCGCATGCTCGGCGGACCTCGGAACGAATGAACCACAGACTGGAGTGAAAGGGCAAATCACGTGGTCTAGGCGACACCAGCTTGAGGTATAGCCACAATGTCTGCTCAGATACAGTTATTCCGCACAAACATGCCAAACTCAACTGCTGCCCCTCATTACGATTCGGCATAGTGTCAGCGTCACGTGCGCAGGTCTCGACTTGGTCGCGTCTGAACGCGTCTAGCAGCACCTATCGATAAGCCGATCAACAACATCCTCATTGCCAACTCCATGTAGACGGCAGCCCACCATGGCGACCGCCCCGGATTACAAGAATATACCGCATTCTCACCGCTTACCTATCACACATCGCGAAGTTCAGCGAACGTTTACGAAGTTGTCCCGGCAATCGCTCGTATCGCTCGCGCAACAATGGCTCAGCAAGAAGAACCGCGACTTTTGCAAGCCTTTCCTCCTCAGCGACCGCATAGACGCCGATGAGGAGGACGATGAGGAGCTGTACGCACCGGCGCAGAGCTACGAAGAGCTACAGGAGACATATAGAGAGCTGGCCGCGCGCAAGGGCGGGCGAAGAGAGGTTCTCGATCGCATACTCGAGGGAGACTGGAGGACGGGCATTTCCATGTACCAGCTAGCAACTGCTGAAATACAATACCTGCTCGACCACCCAAATGCCTTGCGCTGGACAGCCAAGCGACTGACTAAGATTGCAAATGCGCGGTCAGCAGTCACCGACATGGAAGTCACGAACGACTCGGACCATCTTCCACGATTTCAGGCGCAAACCTTCATGTCGAATCTGGCGAGAGAACTCACCCCGCTTATGAAGGCGCACTACTTGATTACGCGCATCAAGACGTCACCGATGACCATTCTGAGGGTATACATACATGACTCGCCGTACAGCACAGAGAGCTCGTTGGCTGTAGACTCGAGCAGTCCTGATAGCGCCAAGGCAGTATTCTTCGTATGGCCGAACGGATCGCCCTTCGTGTATTCATCCTTGGCTACGCTTACTGGTCAGGTTGTGGGCGATGATGGAAGACATCTGAGAGACATCGTACAGCAGGCAATACCAAAGGCATTCTCACGGCCGTCCGCACGCTACCAACTCACAAGCACAAACTTCACCACAAAATCACTAGACGCTCTCCTCACATATCGCGGACCTGGGAAGAGCAATGCAGCAACGGGAGGCTGGAGCATTTTTCAGGACCATAGTTTAAGTCAGAACGCGCTTGACTTCATCACGACTCAGCGAGGCGATGGACAGGATAAGAATGGAGTGGAAAAGCACGCGACAAACGGCAATGCAAAATCCGGCCCAGGTCGACCTAAGCGAATGGCAGAGAGCACAGATACCCCCGAAGCCAAGCGCAGGAAGGAAGTAGCAGCTGGGCGCTTTGGAACTTCTGCCAAAGCAGATGACGGACGGGGACTCGAGCGTTTTGAGGTCCGCATTGATGATGCATTTCCGGCTACTCCGGGAGGGAGCAAGGCGCAACAAGACGGCGACACATCCAATCTCGATGACCAGACTACCAATCAATCTCGAAGAGGCCGTCCTTCCCTGCTCGACCGAACCGCCGAAGACCTGGAGGATATACAGAATGAAGAAGGCTGGGTACCCAATGTCCGCGTCGCATTTCAAGGTACGCATGTCTTTGCTGGTATCCGTCAATTAGTCGAAGAGGGCATTGTGGACGGAGAGAAGATGCCCGGCTGGATGACTGGCGAGGCTGGTGTCACGATAGGCACAGTGAGAGAGGGGCGCATACGATCAAAAGAAGGCGTGCCTGGTGTCTGAGTCTGGTTTGATGACCACGTTTCAATATTTGTGGCGTTCATTGGTCTTTTGATATCGATATACCCAGGTCTATGAGGTGTCATGGCGAGACTTAATAATTGTTTGTACACGAATTGACTTGCTTTACGACGTCCAGCTTACATCGCTATTTTGAGATACAAGATTAATTATTGTTGTGAGCATCTACTCAATAGATCATCTTTGGCCATTACTGATCTGGGCCAGCTTTGACGGTGACCAGTTGCATTCGCTATCATTTTCTCGCCTTCGAGATTTCCTCACATGACCATGCTAAGCTCCCTGGGGCCATGACTAGCTCGAAATCAAACGTTCAAGAAATCAACAGTCTAATACCTGCGTTGGGGTCGATGCTCACTTCCACGCACAGTCGGCCGAAAAGGAATTCCTTACGTATATGATCCTTAAGCGCTTCCTCCTCGCCCGGAAGATACCAACCCTCGGCCGCAACACAGATATGCTTCAAGTTAGGTAACATATCATACAGTATCCAGAGCCCGCGCATTTTCCTGGCCCCACTCAATTTCACAGAGGTGACCTTCGCGCGATTTTCATCCTTTATTAAAGTCCATCCAACTTCGTGTATGTGGACGCATGTACTCAAATCCAACGTAGCAAGCGTATAGAAGAGAGACAGGGCTTCGTGGCGGATTTGTCGGCTGGTTTTTACAAGGGCCGCAGCAGATTGGGATCGTGATTCTTCGGAGTACTTTAAGAACTTGGCTGGATCGTTTTCGGCGTTTTTGCATCGGACTAGTGTCGTAGATGAGCGAAAGGCCTCGGTGTAGATCATATTGCGTATCTCAGACGGGAGTTGAAGAAAAGGCGAGGTGATCTGATTCTTGGATGTGCTGTGGATTCGTTAATGCGTTTTTGATGGGGGAATTGGGAATTTCTTACATGTCTTGTTCCTTCTGAATGTCTGGCAAGGCATTGTCCGGGCAAAGTGGTTTGGAGAGTGTAGAAGACACTGTGGTTGAGGGGGAAAGTTGGGGAGTCTTAGAGAGGGCGATGTTCATGAAACGGGTGTTGGTTCAAGGATTGATATTTTAGGTACTCGGCGATGGGGTGGCGGAGAGGAAGGAGATTGCTCCGAGCGGCGAGAATAGAATTGCTCTAACTGAGCACTTGACAGCTTGGGAAACAATTCAAGTACATGTGAAAGCCCGGGCTGTCAGCTACAGGATTATGTAAAGCCTGACTATGTTCCACATTCGGATGGTTTTTGATTAGCGATAAGGTAATCGACGTAATAGGTAGTGCCGAAAGCATAATTCAACTTGACGTGCGGACGCATAGGTGTGATTCGATATCGAAAATCTATAATAGTATGCTATCAAAAAGGGCTTTTAAGCTTTGGACGAGCGTACCTGTCGCGTATGAAATACACTTCTATACTGAATTGAATTTTACAGATCAAGTGAATGTATAAAAGAATCAATGAATTATAATGTCATATGTAGCAGTGAATTCATGCGATCATGTCTTTCTCACATGCGTCTGGTTTTCGTGACGGGTTCTAGCAGGTTTGAAAATGTCGTGATCGGGTCGGTGGGCATTCGCCTACAAGTTTGTTGCTTTGGACTACCTATGAACAAGAATTCATGCAGAATCATAGGGGTCAGATAATCATATTCCAGTGCACTTTCCATCTGGTCGTAGTTACCAGTACTTAATGGTTTTGAGTTCCCGTTAATGACTCAGGTAAGCGCTAGCTGCACTAGGTACAGAAGCAAGCACCCTCCTGATCCTGCTACTGGCTGCAATTAAACATGAAGATGAGAAAAGGCGGTAACAATCATCAACCCCTGGTCTCAAAACGGACGCTCGAGGTTGCTCCACAAACCCAACTCGCTGGTCGACCTACCCCGCAGTTAGGGATCACTTGGTCGGGAAGGTAACAATCATGTACTCGCAACCAAGATGACGTTGCGCGAAATATAGGACGCCATTGCACCCGGGCTCTGCGCCCGTATAATAACGATGCCTTTTCCGCTCCACTAATACCTACCAAGATATGCTTCATGATGAAGTCTTTTACTCATCTTCTGTTGCTCACCCAGTGTGCAACATCAGTGTTGTCAGAGATCACATCTAGACAAACAACAGATTCAGATGTTTTGAAATGGGTCAACACTCTAATAGGCAGTCAAAATGGGGGGAATGTCTTCGCGGGCGCGACATTGCCTTATGGCATGGCCAAAGGTTCGAGCCAGTCTGCAGACGATTGGCTCTATGTACTGATCATCATCCAGCTGTCGCAGATGTAGACGGAGCAAACACAGGAGGCTTTTCGACGGACAACTCCAATATCACCGGATTCTCTGCGCTTCACGACTCTGGAACTGGCGGAAACCCAAGTCTGGGTAACTTTCCTATATTTCCGCAGCTTTGCTCGAGTGAAGACATCAACACCTGCAAGTTTCCGATCGCAGCACGAGCGATGCAGTACAAGAGCGACTCTATTAAAGCACAGCCGGGTTACTTTGGTGTCACGCTCAACAATGGCATTCAAGCTGACATGGCTGTCTCGGAACACGCGGCGCTGTTTCGGTTCAATTTTACGGAGGCATCTACCGGTAATGGCAGTGTGAATCCAATGATCATGCTCGATCTTACGGATCTTTGGGCGAGTCGACAAAATGCCTCAATCAGCATTGATGCAGAAGATGGGGGCACAACTGGGAGTATGAGAGGCAATGGCACATTTCTACCCAGCTTCGGGGCTGGGTCTTATGGTGCTTACTTCTGCCTTCAGACCTCAGGCGGTAAGATTAAAGATTCGGGAGTGTGGGTGAATGATCGCGCTGGGTCGGAGCCGAAAGAACTCTTTGTGACGCGTGGCTTCAACCTATTCTACTTGCAAGCCGGCGGCTATCTTCGATTCCAAGGGCCAGTATCAGGACCTATCCTAGCACGCGTGGGACTGAGCTTCATCAGCACCGAGCAAGCTTGCCAAAATGCTGAGCGAGAGATCCCCGGACCGGAATTTGACTTTGATGGCCTGGTCACTGCAGCTGAGCAGGCATGGCACAAGAAGTTTACACCAATATCTATCGAGGCCAAGGGCATTAACGATAGTATTCAGACCAGTTTCTGGAGCGCCGTTTACAGGACCATGATTTCTCCACAGGACTACACTGGAGAAAACCCGCATTGGCAGAGCGAGGAGCCATATTACGATTCCTGGTACTGCATTTGGGATATGTTTCGGGTTCAACTGCCCTTTTTGACAGTTCTCGACCCAACAGTGATGTCGAAAATGGCGACGAGTTTACTCGGCACGTACAAGCACCGCGGCTGGCTACCAGACTGCATGATGAGTACCTGCAAAGGCTGGACGCAAGGCGGGTCCAACGCAGACAATGTACTCGTCGATGCGTACGTCAAAAACCTCACAGGTATCGACTGGAATCTCGCATACGAAGCGATTGTCAACGATGCAGAGAATGAGCCTTTGGAGTGGAATAAGGAAGGTCGTGGAGGCTTGACCAGCTGGAAGAAGCTCAACTATATTCCGTCTTCGGACTTCGACCCCGTCGGCTTTGGCACAAACTCACGAAGCATCTCCAGGACTCTGGAGTATAGTTACAACGACTTCAATCTGGCGACTCTTGCAAAGGGCATAGGAAAAAACACATCGTCAAAGTACCTCGTGCGAGCTACGAACTGGGAGAATCTGTTCAAAGCAGATCAAAAGTCGTTCATCAATGGTGTGGACACTAACTTCACGGGCTACTTCCAACCGAAGTATCTGAACGGTACCTGGGGTTTCCAGGATCCCATCGACTGTAGTCCACTGACCAGTTTCTGTTCGCTTACGTCCAACCCGAAAGACACTTTTGAGTCTAGTATTTGGGAGTACCAATTCTTTGTGCCTCACGATGTGGGGAAAGTCATCGATCTCCTCGGTGGCGACGACACTTTCATAAAGAGGCTGAACTTCTTCCACACTTCAGGCCTTGCTGATATTGGTAATGAGCCAGTCTTCCTAACGGTTTTCTTGCCTCATTTTGCAGGCCGGCCCGCGCTTTCTGCCGAAAGAGTGCATTACTGTAAGTCATGAGAGCTCACAAGTCCTATCCCACAACTCACGTGTGGTAGATATTCCATCATCCTTCAATTCATCCTTAGCCGGTCTTCCAGGAAATGATGATTCAGGCGCCATGGGTGCCTTTACGATCTTCAGCATGCTCGGCCTCTTCCCCAACCCCGGTCAAAATGTCTACTTCATCACCCCACCTTTCTTTGAGAGCTTCCGTATCACTAATCCAGTCTCCAACAAGACTGCGAAGGTCCGCAGTACCAACTTCGATAGCACGTACAAGAACATATACATTCAGAGTGCTAAGCTCAACGGTGAGACATACACAAAGAATTGGATCGGCCATGAGTTTTTTACGCAAGGTTGGACGCTGGAATTGGTTCTTGGGGATAAGGAAAGTGAATGGGGAACGAAGGCCGAGGACAGGCCACCGAGCATGTCGGATGCACAAGGCAGTATGCGGATGTAGTTTGTGTTACGATGTAGCTGGACCGTCCACTATTCGAAGTAATGAACATGACACACTAGTTCCTAGTCCGTGTGCTTTTTCGCGTGCCCTCAGTAGGCGGTTTTATCTCGCTAGCCTTCCTTTTCGTACCCTTCTTTACCTCTTTCTTCACCGCCTTTTCTTCCATAGCTTCCTTCTCCTCGGCCCCATCTTCTCCGGCCTTTTCTTCTTCCTCGACGCCATCTATGCCGGCACTAACGTCCACATTTTCCTTGCCCAACACCCAAGCCACCCTCTCAACATCCACGGCTCTCACACCCAACCTCTTAATCAACACACCCACCTTCTCCAGCAACATCTCATACTCTTTCACATTATACTTGATCTTGCGTTGCCACCCGCCCGGACTACCTGACTCATCCCACATACACCATCTGAACAGCTCGTCCGAGAAGAATGGTACCACATCCGGTGCAGCCACAGAAAGCAGAAGAGATGCAGTGGCTGGCCCAATGCCTTTAAGATTCGTCAGTATCTTCAGGGTAGGTAGTGGCTGTTTGGGAATCATCTTGAAAGCTGATGTCGTCGTTTCTTGCACCACATCTGCTGGGTTGGATTGCACGAGTGAGAGCAGTTTGGGGCGGAAAGTGCCGTGTTTTCTGATTGCTGAATTAATGTGCTAATCACATCGCTGAGGTACTCGAACTCACAGCTTCCATTCTACGAGCTTCTCGACTTCATCTTTTGTTAGATGGCGATCACCGATCTTTTTCTTCGCGACGGCTGCCGGAATGGTGTCGTAGCGCAGCGCGTCTAGATCGTGCAGTTTCCCTGGTACAGCGGGTTTGTAGCGCGACAAGATATCTTTGAAGGTCGTTTGTGTGATTTTATTGATGTGGTGAGATGACATTGTGGTTGTTCTGTAATTGATGGAGGCCGGTGTTGGACCACCCAGGTACGCGACGCGCTGTGACGGCACGTGACCGGGGCACTAGGTTGTGAAAAGTATCTAGTCTGACATGCATCACAGCAACATCTCCCTGCGCTAGGAACATGGCAAACATGCTTTTGCCTCACGGCAACAAACCCCCTCCCCAGACTATGTGTGTGGGATCACAGAAACGCACAACGGTACAATTCAACAAGCAGCCGCCAACGATGATCTGGCCAAAGTCTCCGAATTCTTAGACGATGGAGTTGATGTCAACGGTCGCCATCATGACAAGACTGCATTATTTCACGCCATTTGCAACGACAATTCGAAACGGTGCAATTGTTGCTGTCCCGTGGAGCTGATACCAGCATGCGCGACGGATGGGATCCAGATTGGCCTGATAGCTTCACTGCGGTGGAGAATGCTGTGTGTTTGAATGCGAGGGCTACTATGCAAGAACTGCTCGCGCATGGAGTTAACGTTGAAGATTCCAATGCCGTGTATTTCGCGACGAGTGAAAGCAATGCAGAGATGCTGAAGTTACTTTTCGATAATGCTGAGAGCAGCATGTCGGACGCGGACCGTCAACAGGCTTTTATCATCGCCTTGCGTGAGTCAGCTGGGCGGCGGCCTTGTGAGCTGGTCCAATGGATGGTGGAAAAGTGGGGTGATGAAGGAGCGCGGGATGACCATTGGCCAGGTGCACTAGATTGCGCTTTTTTGATAGTCTTTAAAGGACTCACCGGCTTTCGGTCCTGCCTAAATTTGCAGGAATGTGATCAAGCAATTCAGGTTCTAGGGATCTTGATAGAAGTAGGTACATCGGCCAATATCCATACCGACAATTCTCTAAAATTTACGGAACTGCATTGTACAGTCTGACTGTGCGCTCCATTGGAGCTCGTAGCTTTTCTGTTGAATCATGGCGCCGACGTAAACTTTAGAGGCCCTGCCGGGCGCTCGTCCTTTTCCCAGCTTCTAGAGCATCCGACAGATATTCATGTCGTCTACAACTCAGAGCTGAATGCCGACCAGCTGGCCGATGAGTTGAATCACTCGTTTGACGAGAAAGGAATATTTGAAAGGAATCGTCTCTCTGCACAGTCTTCTCGAGACTCGAACGCGGGCCCTGGGAGAGGAAGAGGAATAGGGTGCACAATACATTTGATTTTCTTGCGTGTAACAGTAGTCAGATTGTGACCATTGCTCCGTGAGCGCTTTCACGTGTTATACACAGCAAATTTGCTTTCACTCAGTGAGGATGAGTGGTGAGGACAACAGGCTTCACCCTCACCGCAAACTCGCGCTTTTAACATGTGGCTTGGTACAAAAATTCTCACCTGGTTTGCTCTCACCAACTACACACCCACAGTCTATCGATCGTGTGCTTCAAAGCAAAGTCGACATGGCGAACGATAGCTACCATCTGGCGGAGCTTCCTGACTCGAATTAAGGTGCCAGAAAAGGTGCTGTCTCTCGGGTAAGTGACACTGCGTGTACTCTGAACAACTTCGCTAATAGACACATTCAGCGGCGCGCTCATTGAGAGCATAGTCACAGTCAAGATCGGAACCAGCCACCAGACGGACTATGTGCACAAGGCTCTGCTCGTCCATCATTCAGAATACTTCAAGAGAGCTCTACGTGGCGGTTGGAAAGAGGCGCACGAAGGCGTAATCACTCTTGAGGATGTTGAACCAGTCGTCTGTAAGTATGAGAAAGTCTTCCAGTAACATAACGTACTAAACGCTGATCTCTGCTCAGTCAACATATTTCTACATTGGCTGTATACACAGCAGGTTCCGGGTTCTTTGGACTTTACGCAGTGGGATCAAGTCATGGGCACTGAAGAAACATCGTATTTCGAAGATGCAATGACTAGAGTACAGGCATACTTATTTGGTGATCGCTTCCTCATACCGACCTTTCGGAGAACCATAAACGAGGCTTTTGTGGGCATGATCGCGACGGATGATATGGCAGATCTCCCCAATGTGAACGATCTGGTAGTTTGGGCTTTCGAAAACATACCTTCCGATCGGCCGCTACTACAGCTACTGGTTAATCAGTTCTGCGATGGCTGGGAAGATCTCCCTGTCAGGGCAGCCGAAATGGAAGCACTAAAGACACTTCCTGGAAGCTTCCTCGCACGAGTGGTAACGAGATACAATCAGCTCAAGAACTATCCAAACAACGACATAAAGTGCTGCTATCTTGAGCACTCCGATGATGAGCTTCAGTCCTGTACGAAGACGCACATGGTTTTCGACCAGACTATTGAATACGGTTATTTCAACTAAGCATGTGTTGGCGAGAGGGCTCAGCGCCGTCAGATTGCAGAGACTTCTATATCGTGGGCTGAGAGTCGCTCGTTAGCGGCAGACCGGAGAACGTTAGGAAACTGGTGGCACACTGAGTGCAGGTGGGCCGAAAACAAAACCTTTTCTTCATGTCGCCCACCGTATGTTTAGCCGGAAAATCTCAAGTGGAAAAGTCTTCGTAAAAGAAATTCTAGTGGCGGTTAGCTACACGAAACATGTGCGGGTGAAATAACAAGCAATCTTTCATATGGTGCAGGAATTCTTGGTCGTATTCTTTCCTTGAGTCGAACTGTTATGATGAGCTTCATGTTGGGTATTTATGATATCGCATGCAATGCAACGAATCCGTAGTCGCTCCTGAGGATATTGCTCATGACAGAACATATGTTGAGGCTATTTGCATGCTCATCTAGCGTGTAGGCGAGCACTCTGTCGCTGAAACTACAGGAGATCATGTGCTTCAGAAGACGCTTGTGGATTTTGTCCCGGAGTGCTGAAGTCATGCCGAAGGCCGCTGCTATACAAGACTTTCAAGTCATGGCTTGTGGCAAGTTTGACACGGAACTTGATCTATCGGACCGCATTTGTGTCTTAGTGACACGGGCTTAAAATACACATCAATGACTCAAGTACTGGAACAATGGCTTCTATCAAATGGCCATCTCATATCCTAGTTAAAGAATTCCTTTTAGCCTCATTCTTTGCTTACCTCGGTAAAATCTTTCGGTTTTCTGGATCAGAGCCTTCCTGATGTCCGAGATTATAGCGGAAGTTCAAGATCAAACGCAACCAATTCTCATGCCACCATCTCTCTTTGTAACATAGAACCATCCAACTCAACAGGAGAACCAGGTACAACGTGAACAGCCCGCGAATCCAGTTCATTTGGCGCCACGTCGACTTTTTTTGATTCAAGTTCGTTTGGTGCAGCTTCGGCATGGACTTCGTTCCTCCACTTGCCACCAAAGAACCATTTGAGATCTCTATCTTTGTGACCTTCGCCTTCCATTTCAGGCATGAGCTCCAACCTTGCTCTGCCATGTTTCTGTCGCCGTTGCATGAAAAAGAAGACGAACACAATTCCGATAGCAGCCGCTCCGACTATGACTCCCACGCCAATTCCCGCCTTTGCGCCAGTGCTGAGGTCATCAAGACCTTGAGAGCTTCTTGATGTTGCAGATGAAGAGTTTGGTGTTGCGGTTTTTGATGGGGGCGCGACACCGATCTTATGTGCTAATGAAGTGGCGTAGTCATCCGGGAAGCTCTGTAAATCCTCATCCTGCCAGCCGACAATCACAGGATCTGCGATTGCCAGCCCCTCATTCAAAGTGATGATACTCGAAATGGTAGATCTCGGAGTTTCTGCGATTGAAGTAATCAGATATAGTGCAGTAGGGGTGAGACTACTGAAGGCAGGCGTTGGAGTAATGGGCGCATATACGCGAACCGGTGTCGTAATGTGGCTCACACAAACATCGGAAGACTCTGGGCCGACTGTCATGCCACTTAATATGTAATGTTAGCCAAGCTACTACAGGTGACTGACGAGTAAAGCAATTCACATACCTGCGACAGCAGCTTGCCCGCCAAAATGTCTTGTTTCCATTATCAACACTAGACAGTACTGCCGTAACCTCCGCTATCGTAAATCCCCTGGGACAGATCCCTGGGCTGTAGATTGGGGTCGAGTATCTTTGACAAGACCTGTAAAGAGGATCAGAGACGGTGCTCTTCGAGGGATCCATGCTGAAAACTGTCGTGGTGTTACCCTTCAAGCAGGGTTGCTTTGTCGGGATCATCCATCTGTGTATACATTCTGGGGGATAATCATAGATTGTAAGGAGGTCCGGTACACCGAAAGAAGTGAGAGCACTAGGTGATGTTACAAATACGTCAGGGTGCCACCAACTTCCACTTTTTGCCCCAGCGTCTACAGCAGACTCCACTGTGCACTCTCCCCCCAGTGTAGAAGTAGCATCTGTTGAAACTGGGCCTACAATCGGCATCACTCCTAGACAGCCGAAGCCCAGTCTTGTTTAGAAAGATAGAATTTAAGCTAGAAGGCTTCCAGGTGAGTCGCAATTGTTTTTCGCCAACAAGTCAGGACTTGGGTGCGTCTTAAAGTCTCAAACCGCTCACAAGTCTGACTGTACCTTACTCTATCTCGACTCTAATGGACTAAAGAGATCAGATGCGGTTAAATGAATGGTTTTCGCAAACCAATCGGCATGCATTATAGTCGAGATTCTGGATCAACGTGCAGGGCGATAACAGTTACCGGTGAGACTTGCGATCGCTTGTTCTTGTCCATGCATCTACGCGCCTCGATTCTGTGACCCGCTAATACTGATCAATCTGGTTGCGGAGGCGAACACGCATGCAGTATGCGGACCAATACCCTTTTGTTCAATTATCAGGCGTCGAAATTAAACAGGTATAGCGTGGTCGTACCATAGTCCGTCAATATAAGCAGAGCGTTTACCTTGGTAAGGATCTGCGAACAAGACGGCACCCTTGTTGTAAGCACAAGGCTATGATGGGGCTGAAACGAGCAACAACCGAGAATTTAGAAGTTAGATTACGGAGATGGAAAAAGTGTATGAGGCTGACTGAAAATTTGTGCCCAACTGTGCTGACTACATCAACATTGATCAAACTCAGAAGGACATAGTGAATGATAGCATGATCTCGCGGACTAACTAATCGCATGACTACTTCTCTCCCTCCACCACCTCAGTCATACTACTTCCTCGTAACGCGAAATAGCCATCGCTTGTGTCCCTCCTCATGGCAATTGGCCACCACCGCACGCCACCTTGTTTCGTCAGTGACGTCCACCCACCTTTGAGCATTTCCGTCCGGCCAAAAGCACTCGAGCGTCAAGCCCAGCCGATTGATCTCTGCCTGGCGCTCAACTTCACCCCAGAAGCGGTCGAAGGATAGGTGCTCGACTGTGAAGTTCGCAGTCCTGGAGGCGTTGGTGATGTCTCTCGGTCGAAAGAGAACAGTGACGTTCACTTCGTCAACTTCTACGGCTATCAAGGCTTGATCGAACGTGGGAGTGGGGGGTGCTTTCTCCTCCCTTTTAAAGGAGCCCTTGGTTATCGGAAGACGTGTTCGTCCGGGGGTCTTGAATGGATGATCGTGAGGGCCGTCGGTGGCGGGACGAGGGGCAGCATCCACAGCATTGCCACCATCTCGTTTGGCAGGCTTTGCCTTTGTAACAGAGAGTCCGTCCTTCCTCGAGCTTTTCGCTGTCCTGACGTTTTGCCTCTTGCTCTGGTCTTCTAGCTGATCACTGACAGCGACAGGTCCGGACGAGGGGCGAATGCTGAGTCGATATTTCGGGGGCTCACCATCGCCTGGCTTCGCAGTGTGCTTCGCTTGTGGCTTCGGCATCTGGTCATCCTTGTCTTTTCCTTTCGATTCCGCGAGCGGCCTCATGAGCAAGTTCTCTTCCGGAGCATCTGAGACTTCAACACCTGTCGCTCGTTTCCTTGGCCCACTTTTGCTTCTATTGTAGTTGTATGATCGTGATAAGGCCTTTTCCCGCAGAACATACATGACTTCGTCCTTACCAAGCTTGTTGTCGTCCTTTTTCAGCTTATCATCGTCCTTTCTACGCTTATTGCCCTCCTTTCTGAGCTTATCGGAGGTTTGTATTGATGTCAGTGTTTTCTCCCAGATCGTCTCGAGCAGCGTTATGGCTCGACTCTGGCGTGTAAGAAATGCTGGGTCCATTTCGTGCCGATATTTCGAATACAATTTGGAATCGAGCAGACCGTGTTGGCCCAACGTAATTTTGATGCTCTCATTGAGTTCTTTGTTATCGTCTTCGTCGATTCCAAGCGTCACTGCGAGCTGGTGGTCTGTGGGTCTATCGCCTAGACCTGCTGGTCGCTTGAACCTCTTGTCAAGGGACTTTTGAGTCATCATGGTGGGCAGATTTCTTGTCAGACTCATCTTAGTTTGAACTTGAGGTGGGATACTACCGACGATATTTAGGCTACAGAAGGCCTGCTTATGGGAAGCAATCATTTGCCACACACACTGAAATTATTCACACAAAGGAACGGAACAAGCAGCTTTGCCATTTGTCTAAGCAACACATGGAAGCACATAGGTGGTCGCGCAGAGTTGATAGCAATCAAACTAAGTCAGTCAAGCGCTCGATGGACTTCGAAACAGTCGACAGATATGGGCAGGTCATCGTCAGCTCGGGTACTCATACTAAAACTCCTCATCCCACAGGATTCTTCCCCTTCCACTCCCTCGCCGCCTCTTCATACGTGCAAAACTCCACCTCCCCACTCCAACCTTGCAACCACTTGACAAACCTCTCAATCATACCAATAACATGCGCCATACCACTGGTATCCGGATGCAACACCAGCGGAAAAACCATGCTATCCTTCTCTCCCATCTCCTCCACCTCACCCCTAATCCACTGAAATTTATCCCTCCACATATTTTCAATGACTCGTACGTCAACATACCCCTGTGAATTCTGCGTGTGCGGCCAGAATTGCAGCGGCGTCATGTCTTCTGCATACCAATTTGCTGGGATCTCGATGAGCGTCTTTTCTGTTGGGGCGGACGGCTTGGGGAGAGGGTTCATCCAGTCCTTCGCGGATGCGGAGGCCTCGTATGCCGGTGCTTTGATTGGAGGTAGGTTGGGTAAGTGGTATGGCTTGCTATCGTGATGAGAAAGCGAGGTGTCGTAGAGGAAGCTGTACCTCTCTAGCAATTCCGCGGTCGACTCGCGGAGCTGATATAGCGGCGCCCGATACCCGACTGGTCTGCGTCCAACGAGCTCTTGATACAACGCGATGCAATGTTCGAGCACATCGCGTTCTTGAGTTGGCGTAAGCTGCGGTGCACCTTCGTGGCAGTACCCGTGCAGACCGATTTCTGCGCCGCTGTCCATGATGCTTTGGAATTGGTCTGGGAAGCTTTCCGCGGAGTGCATAGGCACGAACCATGTTACTTTGTCTTGCACTCCGAGTTTCTTGAATAGCTTCAAGAGTCGGGGAACGCCGACTTGTGCGGCGAAGAACCCACTGCTGTAGTCGGCGAGGTTGTTGTCTGGGTGCTGACCTGTGCCTAGCCAGCCGCTCACTGCATCGAAGTCCACCGAGAGGAGGATCTTGATTTTGCGTGGACTTTGGGACGCGACTGCAGGTATCGTAGGGTGGCCCGATGTAGAAGGTTGGTTAACGCTCGAAATCTGCACGCCTTGGGTGCTCGTGCCAAAGACCTCAGCCGTGCTTTGCACTGTTTTTGGTGTTGGACGGGCTGCTGTCGATTGAGACTTCTGGATCTCTTCTTCAGACCAGACGATTCGACCCTCCATGCCTCCGTCCACTGAAATGCATTGGCCGGAGATATGGCCAGCTGCTCGATGTGAAGCCAGGAATGCTGCAGCCCGAGCGACGTCTGTGGGCTGTGCGATCTTCCTCAAAGGGACGCTATCGATCATCAGCTTCTATACATGGACAAATCTAGTGGAGATCAAACACACGTAGCCTCAGCCTCCCTCCACATCTCTTTCGGATCATCCAATCGTCCTTCGATGAGCTTCGTGTCCACCCAGCCCGGAGCAACAGCATTGATCCTCGCTTTTACATTAAGTCTCACAATCTCATTCTTCACAGTTCTGACCAGGCCATATTGCAAGCCTGCCTTTCCAGATGCATATTCGACATGCCCAGCTTGCCCGAACACACCGCACTCTGATCCTGTCACGACCACGCTGACATTTGCTAGCTCTTTTCCAGTCTCACTTTGCGCTACCTCAACGCTCTTCAGGAAGTGCTTGATAGTCAGGTATGTACCGCGGACGTTGGTGGCGTATGTGCGGTCCCAGAGTTCCGTGGGCATTTCCCATATTGGATAGTTGTTAGATTCATCTGTAATACCTGCATTGGCACACAAAATGTTTACAGGGGCTTGATGATGTTTGACCGCTTGCGCGAATGACTCTGCTATCGCATCTTCATCGCTAATGTTTCCCTGTATGCAATTGAGATTCGGATTGCCATTGCCAGCGAGTGCATTTGGCCGGAGGTCATGCGCCGTGACCTTGCATCCTTGCGCTATTGAATTGTCAACGATGATCTTTTGTCGTCAAAGTCAATGCCAAAGTCCAACTCTTTTACGAGCTCCTAGAAGACAAAAGTGCCCGACGCAGAATCCGCACCTACCCAAAAACTCCTCCACAATCGCACTCCCAATCCCGCCCGCCGCCCCCGTCACAAAAACATGCAAGCCCTCGAGTTCAAGAAACGACATTGTACGGCTAAAGTCCACGTGTTGCGCATGTCGAAAAAAACCCACCATGCTCAGCCGCAGCGCGGGCTCAATACGTAATCCTACATGCCCCTCCACGAAACACGATAAGATCTGCGATAGGTAGATACAAGAACCTGCACGCACAACTTCCCAGATAAAGTCAATGACTATACCAGAAAATGCCTAAAAAGCTCTGTATTTACTCTGATCGTGAAATGATGCACAATTAATCCCAAACCCTCCCACCTCAGGATGTAGCTCCACCTCCACCTCCATCCCCTAGAACCCCTCCATCGAACATTCCATTCGACCCGCCCGCGCCTCCGGCCCGCCCATTTTACACACGCTCGCCCCTGCGCGCACTCCCAAACTGCCTACAACGGCAGGTGTCGAAAGCAGCGGCAAGAAGGGCTCAGGCGCCATCGCCAATGAGCGCGCGCCGACGATGCCGCTTGCGGCGCGCGGCGGCGCGGATTAGTTGGGTGGATTAGTTGGATGGGGCGGCGGGGACGGGGGACGGGGCGAGGAGATGCGAGTGGGAGGGGAGGGGGTCTGTGCGGTGGGTAGGCGAGAATTGAAATGAAATTGGGGATTGGGAGTGGGATTGTGTCTTTGACAAAGTCATGGTGTGATGGTTGAAATAATGTTAGTGTTAGAGAAGGGTTCTGGAGGTTGGTGCTGTGAGGCTAGGTTGTCTATGGATGGTCTATGCATGACATGTCCAATACCCATCTATCTATGCGCGCCCCGAAATGAACATACCCCGAATCAACATGTACAATTAGGAAAAGAAACGAAAAGAAATTCCGTGTATGTCCCTAAAGCTCGAGGGAAAAAGAATTGGTTTCTTGGATCGTGTTTCATCGCGGCATGCCTACGCTCGCATCCCAAACCGGCCAGTATCCCTCGCCCACCGCATTCCCAATCTGCCAGATCAGACTCGGATTCTCTCGCAGACTAGTCGCATAGCCTCTCTTCAACTCCATAAGCTTCTGACTTAGGATGTTCAGCTCGCTGACAACCAGTCTCAACTCGGCGCCTTCGATAGTCGCTGGCGATAATTCGCCTTTCAGATCGGCGAGCGGGCCGACAAGGCGCGTAAGCGTGGGCGGCAGACTGTAGCGAAAAGATGCCTCGACCCAAGCAGTCACCGCAAGGCGTGAAGATAGGAAGGCGGATAGAGTTGGGATGTATGGGGCTGCTTCAAAGGGTCCTGGGCAGGGAAGGACGTATGTGTGGGGGTTGGTCGGGGCCAGGGCACGACTGAGATGGATCGGCCAGCACAAGCTTGCATAGCGTAGAAAAGGTAGGTTCGTGTCGAACGGCACGGTACGGATACTTGTCGTGCTGGCATTGGTGTGTTCGGATAGCATGGCTGGTTGGGGGAGAGCGTGGTCGCCGTCCGAGGACGAGAGGGATTTGTATCCACTGTCGCCGGACTTGGTGGTCCGGTAGCTGGCGGCTGAGTTGGTGGGTATCATGGGTTGGATGTATGGTGATAGACCGCCCAATGGTCGTTGCGGTACGTCATGGGCCAGGTAAGATAGACTGCGAGCTGCGAGATGGGCGTGCACGCTGCTTTCGTCGCATAAACTGAACTCGGAGCCTTGCGAAGGCGGAGCTTGAAGGTAATCGCGTACTGAGGAGTGAACGAACGACACTCTGTCACCGGAGACCTCGATGAGTCCACAAGTGAGTCGCGGAAGAATCTGTAGAAGATCGGTAGGAAATGTGTCGTGATACTCTGAGATGTCGATCGAGACCGACAGTGCTGTGCGCAGTGCTGATGTACAAAGTTGATGGACAGGGAACGATAGCCATCGTACAGTATCGGCTATTAAGAGCTTCTCATGTACTGGCTGGTTCCTGAGGGTCTCGAAAATGCTGCTGTAGAGTGCTTCCAAGCCTTCTAGCAAATGAGCATCCAGGAGAATCGACTGTCGTTCATCTGGTGATAGTACAGGAGATTGGACATAATTGAGAAACAAAGTTACCCAGAGGAACGTCCCATTTGGCTGTCGCGCAACATGCGGCAGGATTTCTCTGTCCATAGCAATGCCGAAGTAGCCTTGGTCTGCCATTTGAGCAAGTTGCTCAGACATGTAAATTTCTCTTGCGTTTGCAGTATGTTGAGAATTGAGGGGTACAACGTGTGGTGCATCAGATGCCCACTTTTGATATTCGAGAGGTATTCCAATTGCGGGCCTGCTGAAGATGATGACCCGTACATCACTTTTCTGGCACAGCTGAGCTAGCAATGACAAGAATTGCTTCTCGTCACTGCACCTCTCGAGGCCGTCAACAACGACGAAAGTTGGATGCTGTCGCAACAGCACAAGTAGAAGTTCAAGAACATCGTCCGCCGTCGCGGTGTGCTGGAACGATGTTCTCCGCAACAGAAGGCATACAGCATCGAGCGTGATGTGACTGTGACGGTGGCTGTAGAGTATTTGGAGTGCTAGTTCACGGAAAACCTCGTCAGGATTTACTGGTCCTGCGTGTGTGGCTTTGACATGGAAATAAGCTGTAGATGGTGGTGCGTTACTGCTTTCAAGATCTTCGGCTTCCGCGCCCAAATCATCAATGACCGCATTGGCGACAACGGTCTTGCCAAAGCCGGCCTCAGCTAATATCGATTAGCAATTGAGTAGGTCGACATGGCAGCAATGCTTGCAAGAAAATCACTCACCCTGCACAAACAGCACTCGATCGTGCCAGCTGTCTTGTAATGCATTTGTGTTGTTCGCAAGGCTTGCGTCGTATTTGTTCTTCCACTTGCGATATTTGTCTTGATCCAGAAACCAATTGCACGAACCCCGGTGCTCTCTGCGGTTCTCAGACGGTTGTGTGCGTTGGTCCTGCAAGCTATTTGATATCCAGTCACACACAAGCTCTACTCGTCTTAATCGCTTTGCCATTCTACCCCCCAGAAGCTCCCCAGTCGCATGTACATCTCCATCCTGGCGGTGGATGGACCGCAGGTACTTTTGTCGACGATGCTCAACCACCGCAAAATCTTGGATCTGGCTTTCTGTTTCCTTCTCCAGCCATCGCCTATGGTGGGTTAATTTTACTTCGAGCTGTGCGAAATGTGAGTCCAAGGGCCGCCATTGTGTCGATGTTGTGGAGTTGTTCGTCAGATGACGCGATCCGGAACCTGGTTGAGGTCAGCATAACAGCCCACGTTTCATATGGCGTGCGCTCGTCGGGTATTTCGTGGCCATATCCCAGCCAGCAGCCTAGTATTGGCAAGGACCACCATATGTAACGTAACCCGACGCCTCAGGTGCTGCCACAATATTCTCCAAATCCTGTGAAAGCAAGACTTACTTTCTGCATCTCGGAAGAAGATGCGATATATGTCTAAGCATAGCTTGACCAGGTCCGAGAATGCATAAGACATGAGCATAGCCAGGCGCTCGTCTTGAGCATCAACCTGGGTACCATGCAGTCGCTGCTTACAGATAGTGTAAATCTGCTGGTAGGGAGGCAAAATGCTCGCCATGACTTCGAACATGTCTGTGACCTTGTCGTAGAAAAGTACATAGTTGCTGGTCACCTGGGATGCGGTTAGTTATGTAGTGCAGTCCATATCGTATCCCATTTGCGCACTTGGTAGAGCAGATGCACAAGTCCCCAGAAACACGCAGGCCATTCTGGTCTGACTTTTGTGCATATACCGAGGACGTCAAAGTACGGTGCAAACTTCTGCACGAAGAGAGCCAGCTTTCGTGATGGCGCAGCGATTCTCCGGTCTCTCGTACTGTTACGGGCGATGTTGTTGCGCAGCTCGCCTAGAA
>Ga0265780_10001111_pt1 | contig 39314 bp, 38 predicted proteins | sample P1T30metagenome_FD_192432 | JGI IMG/M metagenome (GOLD analysis project Ga0265780, IMG submission 192432) | Plant litter microbial communities from East Loma Ridge, Irvine, California - P1 T30 | ecosystem: Environmental > Terrestrial > Plant litter > Unclassified | place: USA: California...
AGTACATCCATTATTACAATCACGACCGTATCAAGCTCAAGCTAAAAGGCCTGAGTCCTGTTCAATACAGGACCCAGGCCTTGGCTGCCTAGAGAACTTAACCGTCCAACTTTATGGGGTCAGTTCACACCGGGGCTTTTTTGTTGTCGGCAGCGCGCCTGCTACTTGCGCGTGCGCAGCGTCTCGAGTTCGGCGCGCAGGTTGCTGCGCTCGGTGCGCGAGGTGTCGAGCCGGGTACGCAATTCCTTCACCTCGGCTGCCAGGTTGTCACGCTCGGTCGTGACGCCGACCAGCTCCATCTGCGCGCGCAGGCGCGCATCCGATTCGGCCGCCGTGGCCGCCACGTTGCGTTCGAGCTGCTGGCGCAGGTCGGCCAGCTGGGCGTCCTTGCCGTCGATCGCCAGCTGGTCCTTGGCCTTGCCGACCAGGGCGTCGGCCGCGACCTGGCGCGCATTGCGCAGCTCGGCCGTGAGACGGTCGATTTCCTCGTTGCGCTCGTCCGCGATGAGCTGGGCCCGTTCGCGCGCGCTGCGCGTCTCGTTCAGCTCGGCATCGAGTTCCTCGCTCGCGGCCAGCAGGCTGTCCATATCGGCCTCGAGGCGCGCCAGCGCGTCGCGCGTGCCGGCGCCGGCGTCATCGGCGAATTGGCGGGCCCAGCGGCCCAGGTCGGCCAGCAGCGCGGGCGGCAGCTCGGCGCTGGGTGCATCGGGCGCATCGGGCGCCTGGGCCTGGCTGGCGCGCCAGGCCGCCAGGTGCCGCTGGATGGCCCTGGCCGAGCCGGCGCCGATCCTGGCGCGCACCGCCTCGATCGTGACCCGCTGGCGCTCGTCCTGCAGGGTAGTGGCGGCCGCCACGACGTCGTCGAGCGTGACGTCCAGGTGTGCCTTGTCGGTTTTCATGCCGCGTCTAGAATGGTGGTTGTCGGACCTCCCATCATACGCGCGGCGGCGGCTAGTTGCTACAATGCATTATCAGGAAATCGCCAGGTGTCGCGGATTCGCCGCTGTCGTCATGGCATCACCGCCAGCAGTTCCAGCCTGAGTTCCTTCATCCCGGCCGGCGCGTAGACCGAGATCGATTGTGCCTTGAGCATGCGCTCGTACATCGGCCCTTTCGACTCGAGGATGAAGTAGCAGGTGTCGGGCCGTACCGGGATCGCGGCCGGCGGCTGCGGCGTGTACTGCAGGCGCACGCCGGGTAGCGCGGAGAGCACGAACTTCTCGACGTCGTCGGGCGCGCCGACCTTGAAGCGCAGCGGCACCACGTCCACCAGTTCCAGCGCCGGGATGTCGGCCGAGACCGCGATATAGAAGGTGGTGTCGTCGTCGATCTTGCCCGAGTCGAGCATGCCGATGTGATACGAGGGCCGCACCTCGGCCAGCGCAATGCCGAAGTACTTGGCCGAGATCACGGTGTCGAGCAGCTCGCGGACGATCTGATGCAGCTTGGCGAACGCCGGCCCGGGGTCGTTGTGCTGGTAGGACGGCAGGTCGGCCAGGGTCCAGTTCTTGGAGAAGGTCATCAGGCCGCCGGCCACGTCGAGCAGCGCCTGGAACAGCCGCTCGGGATGCAGGGCCGGGTGGTGGAAGTGATGCGACAGCGCCGCGTAGGCCGAGCTGGCCGTGTGCAGCAGCCAGAACGAGGACATGTCGCCCGAGCGGAACTCGATCACGTTGCGGGTGGGCTCGCGGTGGTGGCCATACAGCGCGCCGACCTTGGCCTGCAGCGCGTCGAGCAGGCGCCGCAGCTGCTGGAACAGGGCCGGCGCCGCGCCCAGCGACAGCGAGGGCGGCACCATGCCGGCATCGACCTCGAAACCGCCGCTGCTCATGCGCCGCACGCGCAGCAGCGGGAAGTGGATGTAGGCATCGCGCGGCTCGAACTCGGACACCAGCCGCAGCGCGCGCTTCAGGTAGGCCAGCTGCACCGGCGCGGCCTGCGTGTACAGGTCGAGCGTCTCCTGGTTGGCCTGCATGAAGCGCGTCGCGTTGGCGGCCTGCCCCGGCTGCACGAAGTTGGCATTGAAGGGCTTCAGGCCCGGCAGCGCCGCGTAATAGGTCACGGCCTGCACCGACTGGGGCAGCTGGCCCAGGTCGAGCGTATCGGGCAGCTCGTCGATGCCGGGTGCTTCGTACCACTCGCCGTCCTGGAAGCGCAGCGACAGCGCCAGCACGCGCAGCATGCCGCTGGCCAGGGCTTCGCGGTCGACGTCGAACTGTTCCACGCCCCAGGCATACGGGTGGGCCGCCTTGACGCCCTTGTACAGGCAGTGCTCGTGATAGGCGTCCTGGCGCTGGAAATGCTGGGGGCGCAACAGCAGGCCTTCGCCCCAGAGAACTTTGCTGGTCATGTGCCGGTTTCCTTCGCGTTAGTGTATAGAACCTATTCCACAGCGAACGATATCGACGGGATGCAGTTGCGCATGTGAACTTGATCAAAGGTTGACGCGGAAGCCCGTGGCAACATGCGATTGGTTCTGGACGCGCAACACCACAGCGAAGGGGAGATCGATGAAGGGATACACGCCGGACCTGTTCGACCGCCTGCTCGGCCAGCCCGTGCGCAATGGCGTCGTGGTCGCGCGCCTGAGCGCCGACGACCTGAAGGACGCCGTGGCGCGCGACCTCGAAGCGCTGCTCAACACGCGCTCGACGCTCCATGAAGGCTCCCTGGCCGGCTATCCCGAATGCAGCACGTCGATGGTCGGCTACGGCCTGTGCGACTTCGCCGACCGCTCGCTGTCCAGTCCCACCGACCGCGCCCATGTCTGCGCCTGTATCGAGCAGGCCATCGTGCGCCACGAGCCGCGCCTGCAGAACGTCAAGGCGCTGCTCGAAATGCGTGAAGAATCGGTGAATCGCCTCAGTTTCTCGATCACCGCGGTGCTGGTCGGCAGCCGCTCGCACGAGCCGGTCAATTTCGACGCCGTGCTGCAGCCGTCCACGCTCCAGTACAGCATCCGCAAGGGCGGCCGCGCGGGCGCCGCCACGCCGCCCGCGGCGGCGGCCATCACGGGAGCCTGAGGTGGAACAGCTGCTGCCCTACTACGAAAGCGAACTGGCCTACCTGCGGCGCAACCTGCGCGAATTCGCCGAGCGCTATCCGCGCATCGCCGGCCGTCTCCTGATCAGCGGCGAGGTCTGCGAAGATCCGCATACCGAGCGCATGATCGAGTCGTTCGCCTTCCTCAACGCGCGCATCGCCAAGCGCCTGGACGACGACTATCCCGAATTCACCGAAGCCCTGTTCGACGTGCTGTATCCGCACTACCTGCGGCCCTTTCCGTCGTGCTCGATCGCGCACTTCGACTTCGCCGACGCCGCCAAGCAGCAGAGCGCGGTGGGCGTCATCCCGCGCGGCGCCAGGCTCACCACCAAGCCGGTGCGCGGCGTTGCCTGCATGTTCCGCACCGTGTATCCGGTCGCGATGGCGCCGTTCGTCCTCTGCCGCGCGGCCTTCTCGCCGATCATCGGCGCCCCGGATTCGGTGCGCCTGCCGGCGGGCAGCACGGCGGGCATCGCCATCGGCCTGCAGGTGAGCAGCGAGCAGGCAGGGATCGAGGCGTTCGGCCTGCCGGCGCTGCGCCTGTTCCTTGATGGCGAGCCGTCGTTCTGCGCCGCCCTGCGCGACGCCCTGCTGGCGCGCACCGTCGTCGCCTATGTGCAGCCCGAAGGCGGGCACTGGATCGCGCTGCCGGCGCTGCCGGTGCGCGCCGCCGGCTTCGACGAAGCCGATGCCCTGATCGACTTCCCGGCCCGGTCCCACGCCGCCTACCGCCTGCTCACCGAGTACTTCTGCTTTCCCGAAAAATTCAACTTCGTCGACCTCGACCTGCGGCTGCTGGCCGACGCCATGCCGGCCGGCACCCGCCGCCTGACGCTGCACCTGGCGCTGCGCGGCATCCGCAGCGATTCGAACCTGGCGCGCATGCTCGCCACCCTGTCGACCAACAACCTGGTGGCCGGCTGCACGCCGGTGATCAACCTGTTCGAGCAGCCGGGCGAACCGATCCGGCTGACCCACGCCAGCGCCAGCTATCCGGTGCTGGCCGACGCCCGCCGCGCCTATGCCTACGAGGTCCACGCGATCGACGAGGTCAACCTGGTGCGCCAGACGCCGCAGGGCGAGTCGGTGGTGCGTTTCCAGCCCTTCTATTCGCTCAAGCATGCGCAGACGCCCGAGCACAGCGGCCATTACTGGGCCTTGCGCCGCGACGACACGCTGGCCGAGCGCAGCCCCGGCTTCGAGACCCAGATCTCGATCGTCGACATCGACTTCGACCCGGCCGACGTCGAGACCACCACCCTGAACCTGGCGCTGACCTGCACCAACCGCGACCTGCCGCTGCTGCTGCCCTATGGCCAGCCGGGCGGCGACCTGTCGCTCGAAGGCGGCGCCGGCGTGCGCGCCGTCACCTTCCTGCGCAAACCCAGCCCCACCTGGCGCTTCGCACGGGGACGCAGCGCGCACTGGCGCCTGATCTCGCTGCTGTCGCTGAACCACCTGTCGCTGGCCGACGGCGGGGTCGACGCCTTCCGCGAGATGCTGGCGCTGCACGACCTGCCGCGCTCGGCCGCATCGACGCGCCAGGTGGGCGGCATCAATGCGATCGCCTACGTGCCCACCAGCGCCTGGTTGTCGGGGAACCCCTTCAATTGCCTGGTGCGCGGGGTCGAGGTGCGCCTGGCGATCGACGAAGAGGCCTTCGTCGGCAGCGGCATCCACGCCTTCTCCCAACTCATCGAACGCTTCCTGGCGCTGTATGTGCACGCCAACAGCTTCACCCAGCTGGTGATCGTGTCCCACCAATCCGGAGAGGAGCTGCTGCGATGCGGGCCCAGAAGCGGCGATTTGAGCCTCCTGTAATCGAGCGCCTGCTGCGCGAGCCCTGGCGCTTCGAGTTCTTCCAGGCGGTGCGCGTGCTCGAGCTGTGGCTCAAGCGCCGCGGCCGCGCGCCGCAGGCGCTGGTGGCCGACATGCTGCGCTTTCGCAACTCGGTCTCGCTCGGCTTCCCGGCGAGCCAGCTCGAGGCCATCGAGCCGGAACTGCGCGACCTCGAGATCGGCATGCCCTTCGAGTTGCCGGTCGACGCCGCCGCGCTCGGCCACGCGCTGGAAGAAGGCACGCTGCGCCGCGTGCACCTGACGCCCGCCTTCATGGGGCTGCTGGGGGGGCACGGCGTTCTGCCGGTCCACTATACCGAGCGCATCGCCGAGCACCAGGCGCGCCACAAGAACGAGGAAGAAGATACCGGCCCGCGCGCCTTCCTGGACGCGTTCTCGAACCGCTCGCTGGCGCTGTTCTACGAAGCCTGGCGCAAGTACCGCCTGCCCCTCAAGTACCAGCTCGACGGGCAGGACGCGTTCCTGCCGCTGCTGCTGTCGCTGGCCGGCCTGGGCGACGCTTCGCTGCGCCAGCGCCTGGCCGGCGCGGCCGACGGCGCGGTGCTGGACGAGTCGATCGGCTACTTCGCGGCGGCGATCCGGCACCGCCCGGTGTCGGCCGTGCAACTGGCGCGGGTATTGTCCGACTACTTCGGCCAGCCGGTCGAGGCCGAGCAATTCGTCGGCGGCTGGTACCCGGTGCCGCCGGCGCAGCAGAGCACCCTGGGCCGCGACAGCGCCACCCTTGGTTCACGCGCGCTGGCGGGCGAGCGGGTTTGGCAGCGTGACCTGTGCCTGCGCCTGACGGTCGGGCCGCTGGCCCATGCCGGCTTCCAGGCCTTCCTGCCCGGCGGCATGGCGGCGCGCGCCCTGAAGAGCGTGCTGGCGCTGTTTACCGGGGTCGCGCTCGAATACCAGGTCGAACTGGTGCTGCGCGCCGCCGACGTCCACAACACCACGCTAGGCGATGTCCATCCCGGCCGCCTGGGCTGGGACGCCTTCCTGGTGCACGATACGGCGCCGGGCGACCGCCACGACGTGCGCTACCAGCTGCACGCGACCCCGGTCGCCGGCTGACCCGGCCGCATCCTGTCGAACGCTTCGCCAGCGCCCGATGGCGTATCCTGATGCCTTGTCAGGCGTTGCGCCTCAATTTACGGGAATGGCGATGAGCGAACGTATCATCTCGGCGATCAAGCTGGGCGGCCAGCAGCTGGCCGCCGTGGTCACGCTGCCGGGGCCGGAACGCTACGAGTATTTCGTCCGGCGGGTGGCCGATGCGCAAGAGGTGTGGGGTCTGTACCAGGACGGCTGGGCCCTGGCCAAGACCGACGACGGCACCCTGGTGTTTCCCATGTGGCCGGCCAGCGACTACGCCAGCCTGTGCGCCGAATTCGAATGGGACGGCTACGACGCCCAGGCCTTTTCGCTCGAAGAACTGATCGACGAACTGCTGCCGCAGCTCGAAGAAGACCGGGTGTTGCCGGGCGTGTTCTATACGCCGGGCGACAAGGGCATCACGCCCAGCGTGGCGCAGTTGATCGGGGATCTGGAAGACGAATTAAGGCGCACCTAGTGTCCTGAATCAGAGATTCGTTGAATAAATGCGGCGAGCGTCGCCCTGATACTGCGTCGCAAATGCGCGCAAGGCCCCGGCCTTGCTGTGCTTTGCTCCTTGTTTCAGGCCGACTTCGCCACATTTATTATTCAACGAACTTCCAATTCAGGACACTAGCGCCATCGCCGCCAACAGCTCTTCGACCACCTGCAGCTGCACCGGCTTGGTCAGGTGATGGTCGAACCCCGCCTCGCGCGAGCGCTGGCGGTCGCTCTCGGCGCCCCAGCCGGTCAGGGCCACCAGGGTGACGCCGTCGAGTTCGGGCATGGCGCGCATCGCGCGCGCGGTGTCGTAGCCGCTCATGCCCGGCATGCCGATGTCGAGAAAGGCGACCCGCGGCCGAAAGTCACGCGCCACGACCAGCGCCTGGTGGCCGTCGTGCGCCACCTGGGTGACATAGCCCGAGGTCTCCAGGATCATCGACAGCGTCACCGCCGCATCCACGTTGTCGTCCACCACCAGCACCTTCAGGCCACGCTGTTCTTCCTCGGTTTCGCCGTCCCCCTCGTCCCCGCCGCAGGCCGCTTCCGACGCGTCGGCGGTGGCGGGCGAATCCGGGGCCAGCGGCAGGCGCACCGTGAACGTGCTGCCGGCGTTCGCGCCGCCCGACTCGGCGCCGACGCTGCCGCCATGCATCTCGACCAGGCGCCGCACCAGCGACAGGCCGATCCCGAGCCCGCCCTGCGAGCGGTCGACCGTGCGTCCGATCTGGCTGAACATCTCGAACACGCCGGCCAGCGCCTCGCTCGCGATCCCGACCCCGGTGTCGCTGACGGCGATCACGGCCTGGTCGTCTTCGCGCCGCACCGACAGGCGGATGCTGCCGCGCGGCGGCGTGTACTTGGCGGCGTTGTTCAGCAGGTTGGCCACCACCTGGGCGATGCGGGTCGTGTCGGCGTCGACCGTCAGCGGCGTGGCGGGCAGGTCGACCGCCAGCGCATGCCCGCCGGCCTCGATCAGCGGCAGGCTGGTCTCGACCGCGCTGGCCAGGATCGCCTTCAGGTCGGAGCGCTGGCGCTTCAGTTCGAGCTTGCCGCCGCTGATGCGCGCGATATCGAGCAGGTCGTCGATCAGGTGCACCATGTGCCCGACCTGGCGTTCCATCATCGCGCGCACCTTGGCCACCGCGGCTGGATTGTCGCCGTCCAGGCGCATCAGCGACAGGCCGTTGCGGATCGGCGCCAGGGGATTGCGCAGCTCGTGCGCCAGGGTGGCCAGGAATTCGGTCTTGCGGCGGTCGGCCTCGGCCAGGTCGTCGGCCAGGCGGCGCAGCTTTTCCTCGGACCGCTTGCGCACCGAGACGTCGGAAAACAGCAGCGCGACCTTGTTGCTGCCTGGCTCGCCAAGGCGGGTGGCGTAGACGTCGAACCAGCGACCCAGGGCCTCGGCCTCGCTCTCGAAGCGCACCGGTTCGCCGGTCAGGGCCACCCGGCCATAGGTCTCGTACCAGAACTCGTCCAGGCCCGGCAGCATCTCGCGCGCGGTGCGGCCGACCGCGTCGGCCAGGCCGGTGTGCTGTTCGAACATCGGGTTCATCTCGAGGAAACGGTAGTCGACCGGCGTGCCGGCGTCGTCGTAGAGCATCTCGAAGATGCAGAAGCCCTCGTCGACCGACTCGAACAGGGTGCGGTAGCGCTCCTCGCTGGCGCGCAGCTGTTCGTGCACGCGCCTGGTTTCGGTGGTGTCGAGCACGATCGCGACCAGGCCCTGGAACTCGCCGTCCGGGCCGCGCAGCGCATTGACGCTGCTGGTGGCCGACAGCAGCGAGCCGTCCTTGCGCAGGTAGAACTTGTCGAGCGCGACGCCGCTGGCGCCGGCCATCAGGCGTTCCAGCGCATCCATGGTCTCTGCGCGCGACTGTGGCGCGGTGACTTCGGCCACGCTCATGCCGATCAGCTCGGATTCGCTGCGGCCTACCATCTCGCAGTATTTTTGATTGGCCAGCGTAATGCGGCCCTCGGTGTCCATCTGGACCACGCCGGTGGCGGCCTGGCTGACGATCTTCTCGAAGCGCTCGCGGCTCTCGTGCAGCGCGAGTTCGGCCTGGCGGCGTTCGGCGTCGGCGCGCACCTGCCTGGTGACGTCGCGTGCAATCGCCAGCAGGGACGCCTGCGCGGCGTCCGCGCCGGCCTGGCCGGCGGTCGGGGTCACCACCACGTCCCACCATGTCGGCGGCGCGCTGGCGCTGGCATGGGCGGCCCTGAAATGCCCGGTGCCGCCGGCGCGCGCGGCATCGAGCGCCGCCTCGATGGCGGCATGGGCGTCTTGCGGCCACAAAGTGATCCAGGGCCGGCCGCGCACCGTGTCCAGGTCGGCGATACCGAGCGCCTGCAGGCCGTTGAGGTTGACGGCCAGTACCGCGCCATGTGCATCGAGCAGGTTGACACAATCGGGGATCGCTTCGAACAGCGCCCATCCCAGCGTGATCGTCTCCGGTGGCGGCATGGTGTCGCGGCGTTCCTGCATCGTGCGTTCTATGTGTATGAATGGCGGGTAAGCGGTATCTATACCACAGCGGGGCAGCGCCTGGAATCCTCGTCCACTAATTGACGCGCAAATCGGCGTCGTCGCGAATCGAAAGGCACGGGCGTGCGCTTTTCATGTCATCAAACTGTGATGAAACCGTCACAAAGTGGTCATCTTGCCTCACTACTATTCACGGGCTTTCCTTTCCCACACTACAAAACAGGAATCACTCCGTGAACAAGCCGAACGATCTCGCCCGCATCGCTGTCGACCATGACGACATCGATCTGAATTCCTCGTCGAACGAGCAATTCAGCACCGTCCTGAACGCCCGCCTGAGCCGCCGCAGCATGCTGCGCGGCGGCGCCGCATCGGCCGCGACCGCGCTGCTGGGCACCTTCGGACTGACCGCCTGCGGCGGCTCCAGCGACGATCCGGTCACGCCGCCAGTGACCACCCCGCCGCCAACCGGCACCACCCCGCCGGCCGAGAAGCTGCTCGGCTTTACCGCTGTCGGCAAGAGCCTGGCCGACAGCGTGTCGGTCCCGGCCGGCTACACCGCCACCGTCCTGTATGCGCTGGGCGACCCGCTCACCAGCAGCACCCCTGCCTACAAGAACGACGGCACCGATGTCGATTTCGAAAACCGCGCGGGCGACCACCACGACGGCATGGAATTCTTCTCGCTGTCCGACAGCGGCGGCGTATCGACGACCGGCGTCACGCGCGGCCTGCTGGCGATGAACCACGAAGCGACCACCAACGAAGGCCTGCCATCGTTCTTCGTGCACGCCAATGGCGGCACCAACTCGCTGCCGCGCCCGGCCGCGGAAGTCGACAAGGAGATGGCGCTGCACGGCCTGTCGATCGTCGAAGTGCGCAACAACAGCGGCAAGTGGAGCTACCTGCCGGGGTCGACCTTCAACCGCCGCGTGCACCAGCAGACCGAAGTCCAGATCTCGGGTCCGGTGCGCGGCAACGCGCTGGTCAAGACCAAGTACTCGCCGGACGGCACCAAGTTCCGCGGCACCATCAACAACTGCGGCACCGGCCGCACCCCGTGGAACACCTACCTGTCGGGCGAAGAGAACTGGGCCGGCTACTTCCATCGCTCGGCCACCGACAACGCCGCGCGCGGCGACAAGAGCGTCGCTTCGCTCAACCGCTACGGCGCGGCCCAGGGCGCGGCCTCGCGCCACGGCTGGGAAACCGGCGGCGCGGACGACAAGTACCAGCGCTGGAACATCAGCAAGACCGGCACCTCGGCGGACGGCAGCGACGACTACCGCAACGAATTGAACGGCGAAGGCTATATCGTCGAGATGGACGCCTACGACAAGACCCGTCCGCTGAAAAAGCGCACTGCGCTGGGCCGTTTCGCGCACGAGAGCGCCGCCTTCGGCCGCCTGCTGGCGGGCGAGCCGCTGGCCGTCTACATGGGTGACGATTCGCGCGGCGAATATATCTATAAATTCGTCTCGACCGCGCCGTGGAACCCGGCCGATGCGATGGCCGCCGACCGCATCGCCACCGGCGACAAATACCTCGACAGCGGCAAGCTGTATGTCGCCAAGTTCAACGCCGACGGCAAGGGCCAGTGGATCGAGCTGGCGCTGTCGAACAGCGCCATCGCCAACTACGCGAACTACAAGTTCGCCGACCAGGCCGACGTGCTGGTCAACGCCCGCCTGGCCGCCGACGCCGTCGGCGCGACCAAGATGGACCGTCCGGAATGGTGCGCCGTGAACCCGGCCAACGGCGAGATCTACTACACGCTGACCAACAATAGCAACCGCCGCATCGAGCCGAGCAGCTCGAGCCAGATGGCGCCGGATGCGGCCAACCCGCGTTCGTACACCGACATGAAGGGCACCAGCGCCCAGCTGGGCAACTCGAACGGCCACATCATCCGCGTCAAGGAAGACGCCGCCGGCTCGAAGGCCACCAGCTTCTCGTGGGACGTCTACCTGTTCGGCGCCGAAGCCGCCGCCGACGCCGCCCGCATCAACCTGTCGGGCCTCACCAGCGACCAGGACTTCTCGAGCCCGGACGGCCTGGCCTTCAGCACCTCGACCGGCATCTGCTGGTTCCAGACCGACGATGGCGCCTATACCGACGTCACCAACTGCATGATGGTGGCCGGCCTGCCGGGCAAGGTCGGCGACGGCAAGAAGGTCTCGCTCAGCTATCCGAAGACCGACGGCAGCACGCTCAACGTCGATACCTTCGTGGGCAAGGCGGCCAGCGCCTATACGCTCAAGCGCTTCCTGGTCGGCCCGGTCGGCTGCGAACTGACCGGCATCACCGAGACCCCGGACGGCAAGGCGCTGTTCGTCAACATCCAGCACCCGGGCGAGAACACCGCCGCGGCCAACGTTGCCGATGCGACCAAGTACTCGAGCCAGTGGCCGTCCAACGCCGGCTACGGCGCCGGCAAGCGTCCACGCTCGGCGACCCTGGTGATCACCAAGAACGACGGTGGCCGTATCGGTTCCTGATCGGCTGTTGTAAATAGTTCTTCGACGGGCCGGCTGCGCAAGCAGTCGGCCCGTTTTCTCGTCAGGCGCAAGGCCGCCGCGCGCAGCACGTGCCAGCATCGACAGGTGATCCCGTTCGAGGAGCCAGCATGCAGCCGACGACTTATCTACGCATCACGCGCGCCAGCGCGCTGTACGACATCGTGCAGATCCTGCCGTTCGCCACCCCCTGGAGCTTCGCCCTGTTCCACGGACAGCTGTCGCACCTGAACGTGTGGCTGGGCGGGGCGCCGCTGCCGGCCTTCGCGCCGCTGCACTTCGTGCTGTCCTCGCTGCTCGGCGCCCTGGTGCTGCTGTGGTCCCTGTACCGCCTGGGTTCTCCCAGCCGGCGCCTGGGACGCTTCGACGCCGCCGGGCGCCTGGTGTTCGCGTTCTGGATCGCCTGGGGCATGCTGCAGGCCCGGATGCCGGTGCTGTGGATCTTTTTGCTGCCCGAGGTGGCCTGGGGCGTGCTCGAATCGATGCCGGTCGCTCAGCCCAGCGGCAGCAGGACCTTGCGCGCCGCCTTCAGGAGCGCCGCGCCCATGCGCTCCAGGCGCGGCGGCTGAATGCGCCAGGCGTGCCAGTACAGCGGCACGTCGTGGGCCTTGTCCGGCGCCAGGTCGACCAGCTCTCCCGACGCCAGCAGCGCCGCGCACTGCTCGTGCGGCAGCATGCCGTAGCCCATCCCGAGCCGCACCGCCTGGTGGAAGGGATCGCTGGCCGGCACGTAGTGGAACGGGTAGGCGCCGTCCGGCAGGCCGAAGTGGGTGAGCAGGAAAGAAGACTGCATCGCATCCTTGCGGTCGAACACCATCAGCGGCGCCTTCTGCGCGCTGGCGCGCGTCATCCCGTCGGGGAACCAGCGCCGCGCGAACGCGGGCGAGGCCACCATCCGGTAGCGCATCACGCCCAGCAGGCTGGCGCTGCAGCCGCGCATCGGCGCTGTCTCGCCCGAGATGCAGGCCACCGCGTGGCCGCCTTCGAGCAGCGCGAAGGTATGGCCCTGGTTGTCGAGGACGAATTCGACCAGCAGCTGTTCCCGCGCCAGGATCGGCGCCAGCACCGGCAGCAGCCAGGTCGCCAGCGTGTCGTTGTTGACCGCCAGCGCCACGCGCGCCGGGCCCGGATCGCCCTGCATCGCGGCCAGGAATTCCGATTCGAGCAAGGTCGAGCGGCGCAGGTATTGCAGCAGCCGGCTGCCGGGCGCGGTGGGACGGCACGGACGGCTGCGCACCAGCAGCGGCGTGCCCAGGTCCTGCTCGAGCGCGGCGATGCGCTGCGAGACCGCCGACGGCGTGATGTTCAGCTGGACCGCGGCCGCATCCAGGCTGCCGGCGTCGATGGCGGCAAGGAAGGCGGCGCTGCGCCGTGGATCGAGTTTCATGAGATTAGCGTTTCTTAAGCTACCTGAATAATCATGAATATAATTGAAGCAGACCGGCCTGGCTGGAATAGTGGCGGCTTTCGCAAGGAGCTTCCATGTTCTCGCAACAGGTTTATCTACAGGGGCTGGTGCTGGGCGCCGGGCTGATCATGGGCATCGGCGCCCAGAACGCCCATGTGCTGCGCACCGCCGTGCGCGGCCGCCACGTGCTGCCCACCGTCGCCACCTGCATCCTGGTCGACGTGATCCTGATCGCCGCCGGCACCGCAGGGCTCGGGGCCCTGGTGCAGTCCTCGCCGCTGCTGCTGGCGCTGGCGCGCTACGGCGGCGCGGCTTTCCTGCTCTGGTATGGCCTGCGCTGCTGGCGCAGCAGTCTGCGCGGCGGCGCTTCGCTGGCGGCCGATTCGTCCGCCCGATCGCAGACGCTGGGCGCGGCGCTGGCGACCGTGCTGGCGCTGTCGCTGCTCAATCCCCACGTCTATCTCGATACCGTGGTGCTGCTCGGCGCCGTGGGCGGCAGCCTGGCGCAGGACGAGCGCGGGTCGTTCGCCGCCGGCGCCATCACCGCCTCGATCCTGTGGTTCTCGGCGATCGGCTTCGGTGCGCGCCGCTTTGCCCCCGTGCTGGCGCGGCCGGCCGTGTGGCGCGCGATCGAGGCGCTGACCGGGACCATGATGTTCGTGCTGGCGGCGTTGCTGCTGGCAGACAGCTGAGCGAAATAGTGGATGGAAAGCATCTTTGGCGGTGTAAAGTTGCAATTTGTCCATCTCACCGCCCGGAGGCTGCTTGAACCGCTCGACCCTGAAATTCCTGTCCCTGTGCCTGGCCGCCGCCGGCTGGTCCGCCGCCCATGCCGCCGACGTCATCATCACCGCCGACCGCCTGCTGGACGTCAGGACCGGGCGCATGGTGCATCAACCCGAGATCCTGGTGCGCGACGGCAAGGTAGTCGGCATCGGACAGGAGAGCGTCAAATCGGCGGCCGCCGACGCCACCCGCGTGGCACTGCCCGGCATGACCCTGCTGCCGGGCCTGATCGACATGCACGTGCACCTCGATTCCGACCCGACCTATGGCGGCTACAGCGGCCTCGAATACAACGACCGCTTCTGGTCGGCGCTAGCCGTGGCCCATGCCGGCAAGACGCTGGATGCGGGCTTCACCACCATCCGCAACCTGGGCGCCGCTGACTGGAACGACGTCGGCCTGGGCCAGGCGATCGCGGCCGGCAAGGTGCGCGGCCCGCGCATCGTCCCCGCCGCCTGGTCGTTCGGGGCGACCGGCGGCCATTGCGACAGCACCTACTTCCCGCCCTCGATGGACGAGAGGAACCCGTACAACGCGGACAGTCCGGACGAGGGGCGCAAGTCGGTGCGCACGCTGCGCAAGTACGGCGCCCAGGTGATCAAGATCTGCGCCACCGGTGGCGTGTTCTCGCGCAACACCGAGCCGGGCCAGCAGCAGATGAACCTGGCCGAGATGCGCGCCGTGGTGGACGAGGCGCACCAGTGGGGCCTGCAGGTGGCGGCCCACGCCCACGGCGCGGCCGGCATCAAGGATGCGATCCGCGCCGGCGTGAACACCATCGAGCACGCGAGCCTGATCGACGACGAGGGCATCGCGCTGGCGAAGAAGCACGGCGCCTGGCTGTCGATGGACATCTACAACGGCACCTATACGGCGGCCGAAGGCAAGAAGAACGGCGTGCTGGAAGATAATCTGCGCAAGGACCGCGAAGTGACCGAGCTGCAGCGCCAGAATTTCAGGAAGGCGCATGCGGCCGGCGTCAAGATGGTGTTCGGCACCGACGCCGGCGTGCACCCGCACGGCGGCAACGCCAAGCAGTTCGCTGTCATGGTCGAGTACGGGATGACGCCGCTGCAGGCGATCCAGGCCGCCACCGTGAATGCCGCCGAGGCGCTGGCGCGCATGGACGTGGGCGTGATCGAGGCCGGCCGCTACGCCGACATGGTGGCGGTGAAAGGCGATCCGACCGCCGACGTACGCTTGCTGGAAGCGCCAGCGGTCGTGATCCAGGGCGGCGCCATCGTCAAGGGCGGCGCGCTCTAATCCTGCCGCGCCAGGTCGTGGATGCGGGCCAGGGGCGCGCAGCGCTCCTTGAGCAGCGCGTGCAGCAGCTTCACCGCAGGCGAGAACTGCTTGCGGTGCGGGCACACGAGATTCAGGGGCGTGGCCTCGCCCGGGATCGCCGGCAGCAGCACCTCGAGCCGGCCCTGCGCCACATCGGCGCTGACGTCGAGCCAGGATTTGTAGGCGATGCCCTCGCCGGCCACGGCCCAGCGCCGCACCACGTCGGCATCGTCGCTGACCAGGGAGCCGCTGACCTGCACCACCTGTTCGCCTTCGGGCAGCGGAAAACTCCAGCGGTCGTAGATGCGGCCGCGCAGGCGGTAGGCCAGGCAGGCATGGTCGGCCAGCGCGGCCAGCGCCTGCGGCCGGCCATGGCGCGCCAGATAGGCTGGCGAGGCGACCAGCACGCGCCGGTTGTCCGGCGCCACCGGCAGCGCGATGAAGCTGGCGTCATCGATCTGGCCATAGCGCAGCGCGATATCGACCGGGTCGCGAAACACGTCCGCCACCTGGTCCGACACCAGCAGCTGGATATCCAGTCCCGGATGCGCGCGCCGGAATTCGCCGATCCACGGCAGCAGCACATTGCGGCCGAAATCGGACGGCGCGGCCACCTGCAGCGTGCCGGACAGCGCCGCATTCTCGCCGCGCACGCCCTCGTGGCCGTCGCGCAGCGCCTGCAGCGCATCCTGGGCATACGGCAGGTAGCGCCTGCCCTCCTCGGTCAGGCGCAGGCTGCGCGTCGAGCGCGCGAACAGGCGGATATCGAGTTCGCGTTCCAGCCGCCCGATCGCCGCGCTGGCCTGGCCGGGCAGCAGGTTCACCTCGCGCGCGGCCTGCGAAAAGCTGCCCAGGGCGGCGGAGCGCACGAACAGCGCCAGGTCGTCGATCCGGATCATTTTCTCTCCCACAGTGAAAGTGAAACCCTGCTACTGCCCTGTTTCCGGGCGCGGGCCGTCGCTAGAATCGTCGTCACTGCCTTATTTACCCTATCCAGGAGAAGAACATGAAAGCGATAGTCTATACCCAACACGGCCTGCCCATCGACGACCCACGCTCGCTGGTCGAGATGGAACTGCCGGTGCCGGTGCCCGGCCCGCACGATCTCCTGGTCGAGGTACGCGCCATCTCGGTCAATCCGGTCGACACCAAGATCCGCCTCGGCGCCGCCGTGACCGAGCCGCGCGTGCTGGGCTGGGACGCCAGCGGCGTCGTGCGCGCCGTGGGCGCCGAGGTCACGCTGTTCGCGCCGGGCGACGAAGTGTTCTATGCCGGCTCGCTCATCCGCCCCGGCTCGAACAGCCAGTTCCAGGCGGTCGATGAGCGCATCGTCGGTCGCAAGCCGCGCAATCTCGGCTTCGCCGAGGCGGCCGCCCTGCCCCTGACCTCGATCACCGCGTGGGAACTGCTGTTCGACCGCCTGCGCGTGCCCGAAGGCGGCGGCGAAGGCAAGTCCTTGCTCGTCATCGGCGCCGCCGGCGGCGTCGGGTCGATCCTGGTCCAGCTGGCGCGCCGGCTCACCGGCTTGACCGTGATCGGCAGCGCCTCGCGCGACGACACGCGCGCGTGGGTGACCAGGCTCGGCGCCCACCACACGGTCGACCACACCCGCCCGATGCAGCCGCAGCTGGCCGAACTGGGCTTCGCCAACGTCGATATCGTGGTCAGCCTGACCCACACCGACCAGCACTACCAGGACATCATCGAAGCGCTGGCGCCGCAGGGCCAGCTGGCGCTGATCGACGACCCGGCCACGCTCGACGCGATGCCGCTCAAGCGCAAGTCGATCTCGCTGCACTGGGAGCTGATGTTCACCCGCTCGCTGTTCGAGACGCCCGACATGGTGCGCCAGCACGAACTGCTGGACCGGGTGGCGGCGATGATCGAGGACGGCAGCTTGACCACCACGCTGGGCGAGCATTTCGGGACGATCGACGCGGCCAACCTGCGCCGCGCCCACGCCCTCATCGAGAGCCACCGCGCGATCGGAAAAATCGTGCTCGAAAACTTTTAATACCGGGATCGCTTAAGATCGCCAAATCGACTTCATTACGCAAAGGAACACCATGGATATCCTGTCGGCCGCCACCAGGCGCCATACCGCCAAAGCCTACGACGCGCAGCGCCGCATCCCCGAAGAGGTGATGCAGCAGGTGTACCGGCTGTTGCAGAACAGCCCGTCGTCGGTCAATTCGCAGCCGTGGCACTTCATCGTGGCCAACACGCCCGAAGCCCGCGCGCGGATCGCCAGGGCGACCCAGCCCGCCTACGCCTACAACACGGCCAAGATCACCGACGCCTCGCACGTGATCGTGCTGTGCGCGCGCATCGACATGGACGAAGCCCACCTGGCGGCCCTGCTCGACCAGGAACAGCGCGATGGCCGCTTCCCCGATGCGCAGGCGCGCGCCCGCCAGGAAGCGACGCTGCGCAGCTATGTCAACCTGCACCGCTTCGGCGGCAAGGACGTGGCCCAATGGATCGAGAAACAGGTGTACCTGGCGCTGGGCACCGCGCTGCTCGGTGCGGCCACGCTGGAGATCGACGCGACCCCGATGGAAGGCTTCGACCAGAAGATCCTGGACGCGGAATTCGGGCTGAACGACAAAGGCTTGAGCAGCCTGGTGCTGGTGAGCTTCGGTTATTCGTCGGCAGGCGACTACAACGCCGGCCTGCCGAAGTCGCGCCTGGACCGGGAAGCGACGTTCACCTTCCTCTGATCGGGGGAGCAAGACAGACGCTGCATCGGCGCCTGGACGAAGTGGACGAATGGCGAGTGTACGCGGCGCCGGGCGCCGCGGTCCATTCGTCCCGCATGAATTGCCGTTTATGGATCGAGCGGATCCCAGGGGTCGATGCGCAGGGAGCGCAGCGACGGCACGAATTCCACCTCGTACGGCGAATGGCGCTCTCCGATGGCGCCCGGGTCGTAACCCAGTTCGGCCGGGTTGCGGGCCGCGAACTCTGGGCTGGTGATGTAGGCGCTCTGGCTCGCATTGGCGACGATCAGGGTCGGCTTGTCGAGCGGCGCGCCCATTGCGTGCAGGCGCCGGGTGACGTTGCGCAGGTTGGTCGTCGTGTGGCGCGCGTACGGCTCGATCACGATGCGCTCGGCCGGGATCCCGAAGCGCTCGACCAGCGTCCTGCGCATCTCGACCGCCTCGACGTGGGTCGAGCCTTTCGGATGCACGGCGGCCCCGCTGGTGACGATGAAGGCCACGTCGCCCTGGGCGAAGCGGCGGGCGGCCAGCTGCAGGTGCAGCTTGCTGCGCGCACTGATCGAGATCGTCGGATTCTCCGGACCCACGCCGGGGATGATGATCGCCGAGTAGCGGTAGCGCTGCCAGTCGGTCTTGCCGGCCAGCGCGAACGGCGCGGCATTATGGGCCTGGTCGAGCGGCTCGAACAGCACGGCGTCGCGCCGCTCGTTGGCGTCGATGAGCGCGATCGCCAGGGCGATGCTCGGGTCCAGGCGCACCGCCGGATCGTTCTTGCCGGCGTCGGCCAGCCAGATAGCGTCCGCGACCAGCGCCTTGAAGCCCGGGCTGTCGGCTTTCTCGACCGGGCCGTCGATCATCGGGTAGCGCGCCTGGTTGCCGAAACCATAGGTCTGCAGCACGGCGTTCAAGCCGCGCAGCTCGCGCCCGACCTGGGCGCGGGCGCCGTCGTCGGCCATTCCCGGCGTCCTGCCCGACGCCGGCACGGCGGCCGCGACCGCGTCCATCTCGGCCTCGTTCCAGGTCGCGGCCAGCAGCAGGCACTTGGGCGCCAGCTCGCAGGCGTCGATGCGTTTCCTGCGCTGCTCCAGCACGGCCGACAAGGCGGCCGGGACCTGGCCGGCGCCGCTCCCGATGGCCGAGACCAAAGGGAACATGCGGCCGGCCATCAGCGACCAGTGCCGGTCTGGCGCCGATGCCGGTGCCGGTGCCGATGCAGGTGCCGGCGCGGCGTGCAGGGGAAGCGCCGCGGCCAGCGCCGCGGCGAGAATGAGTGGTTTGATCATCTGTTACCAAGCCTTGCTGATGGAGAAGCGCGCGCTGCGGCCGAATACCGGACGGCCATAGATCGCCACGCTGCTGCCCTGGCCCGCCAGGGAGTCGGTGCGCGGATTGCCTTCGGTGAGGCCTTGTTCGTTGGTGAGGTTGTCGCCGGTGAGCTGGAACTGCCAGTCGCCGCGCGTTACCGTCACGCCGGCGCCGACCGTGTGGAACGACGGCAGCTCGGTGGCGTTGAAGAAGTCGACGTAGCGCTTGCCCATATACGCCACGCTGCCGTACACGTCGACCTGGTTGGCGCCGACGCTGAAGCCGTAGCTGGGGCGGATGTTGCCGAACACCTTGGGCTGACGGATCAGCTGGTTGCCGATGATCCGCGACGGATCGGCGCCGGTGGCGCTGGCGAAGCTGCGGTATTCCGGCTCCTGCACCGTTACCGAGGCATTCACCACGAAGCGCTCGGTCAGGTGCCAGGCGCCGTCGGCTTCGGCGCCCTGCACCACGGCCTTGCCGTAGAACGGCACGGTCTGGTCATTGCGGCCGGTGACCGGGTTGAACGCCACGAACGAGGCGTTGAGCGGGTCGAAGTTGGTGCGGAAGGCCGTCACGTACAGGTAGGACCGGCCGAAGGTGCTCTTGATGCCGACTTCGTACTGGTCGGCCTTGGTGGTCAGCACCAGGGGATCGGTCGACGACGCTACCGTCATCGTCGGCGGCACCTCGAGGTGCGATGCGCGCACATAGCCGCCCAGGCGCGCGGTGAAGTCGTAGTTGGCGCCCAGCGTCCAGTTGGTGGTGCGCGGCTTGTAGACGTGCGACTGGCGCGCGCCGGTGAGGCGGCGCGTGGTGTCGTCGGCCAGCGTGGCGCCGTCGCCCAGGTTGGCCTGCGCCGTCAGCAGCGCGTAGCCGTCGTAGCGGTAACGCTCGGTGCGCACGCCGGCGTCCAGGCGCAGGCGTTCGTTGACGTCCCAGGTGTCGTTCAGGTACAGCGCGCCCATGCGCGCTTCGACGTCGCCCTGGTTCAGGGTGGTCGAGTAGCGCAGCACGCCATTGTCGGTGACCGAACCGAGCACCGCGCCAGAGGCCGAATAGGCCACCAGGTCGAGGGTGCGCGGCTGGCCCTTCACTTCGATCAGCATGTCGTTGTAGAGCGACTTGCTGGTGGTGCCGTAGGCGCTGGCATACACGCCCGCCTTCACGTCGTGGCTGCCGAAGCCGGTCTGGAAGGTGCGCGTCAGGTTGACGTCGGCCTGGTGCGAATAGAAGGTGGCGCCGAGCGCGCGGTACTGGCCCTGCATCACCAGGCCCGAATCGGTCGCCGGGTCATAGGCCTGGGCGCCGTTGCTGCCGGCGACCGCGTAGCCCAGTCGCGCGACCGGGCCGAAGGCGGCCCTGGCTGCGGGCAGGAAGCCGTTGGCGAAGGTGGTGGCGTCGGCCGGGTTCGAGGTCGAATAGAAGGCGTCGAAATCGAGCTTGCCGCGGGTGGCGCCGGCCTTGGCCGACAACTGCCAGGCGCCCAGGTCGCCCTCGTACTGCAGGCCCAGGTTGCCGAACTCGAGATGGCGGCCGTTGGCCAGGTCGCGCGTGTCGCTCTGCAGGACGCCGGCGCCGTCCAGGTATTTCTGCGGCACGCTGCGCAGCGCGGGCGAATTCATCGTGCCATCGAAGTAATCGATGTAGCGGTCGAGCGAAACCGCCGGGTTGCGCGGATCCGAGACCGGGATCGGCAGGTAGAAGGCATTGTGGTCGTTCAGGTAGTTGGCGCTCAGCTTCCAGACGCCGCTGTCGGTCATGCGCTTGATGTTGGCGCGGATCTGGCCGCCGCGGTCGTTCGGGAAGCCATTGTCGCGGTGGCCGTCGTCCTCGCGCACGAAGCCGCCGATCGCATAATAGGTGCGCTCGTCGATCTTGCCCGACTGGTAGGCGTCGAGGCGCTTCAGGCCCGTCGTGCCGACCGTGACGCGGGCCTTGCCCATCGTCTTTTCGCTACCGCTGACGGTGGTGCTGTTGACCAGGGCGGCGGCCTGGCTGGCATAGATCGGCGCCGGACCGCCACGCACGATTTCGATATTCTTCGTCATCAGGTCGTAGCGGTTCATGCTGTCGCCGCGGAAGAAGAAGCCGTTGATCTCGGTCATCAGCGGCAAGCCATCCTGCTGGAACAGGGCGTAGCCATCGTCGGTCGGGATGCCGCGCACACGGGTGACGTTCTGTACTTCGCCACCGGTCGCCTCGACCTGGATACCGGGCATCTTGCCCAGCAGGTCGGCCATGTTCAGCGGCGCCAGTTTCTGGATATCGCCCTGCGACAGCGAGTTGACCGCATAGGCCACGTCGAAGCGGCGCTGCGGCCGCGCCGAACCCGTCACCACCACGACCTGGGAGTCGGTAATGGCCTCGGCATCCTGGCTGACGGCCGTTGCGGGCGCAGTAGCCGGCGCGGCCTCCTGGGCCAGCGCGTGCGGGCCGAGTGCGGCGAGGGCGCACTGCAGCGCCAGCATCATTCTTGTCTTGTTCATGGGTCGTCCTGGAGGGGTAGATAAACTCAATCCGCCCAGCTTATTGCCCGTTTTTGACCGCATTATTTATTACTCGTAAAATAAATATTAAAATACCGTTCCGGCGCCGTTGGCGGCCCATGACGAGGTTCGAACGATGAAAGCAGCCCGCCTGAACCTGCTCTCGGAAGAGAAGCGCCTGCTATGGCAGTTGCGGACCAGGGGGCCGATGCCGCGCTCCGAACTGGCGCTGTCGCTCCAGGTGAGCAACTCTGCCCTGACCAAGCTGTCGCACAACCTGATCAGCCTGGGTCTGGTCGAGGAAAGGGATGCGCTGGAGGCGCCCACGCGCGGTCGGCCGACCATCCCGCTCGGTATTTCCGCCCAGGGCGGGTTCGCGGCGGGGGCGACGGTGCACAAGGGCGTGCTCGAGATCGCCCTGGTCGATTTCTCGGGCGAGATCATCGCGCTCGTCAGCGAGCAGGTCGGCACGCCCGGCCCGGTCGAATTCGCCGCCATCGTGCAGGGGCATCTCGATGTGCTCAGCGTTCGCCACCGCTTGCTGGGCCAGCGCTTCTTCGGCATCGGCGTCGGCTTGCCCGGCTCTCCGCGCACGCGCAAGGGCGATTCCTGGCATACGGTAAAAGAGCTGCCCGGCTGGAACAGCGTGCCCCTGGGGCAGATACTGGGCGACACGCTCGGCACGGCGGTCCTGCTCGAGAACGACGCCAACGCGGCGGCCCTGGCCGAGTATTACCTGAGCAGCGCCGGGCGCAAGGCCTCCACCGTGGTGGTGGTCCTGCTCGGCTACGGCATCGGGGCTGGCGTGATCGAGGATGGACGCCTGGTCAGGGGCGGATTCGGCGGCGCTGGCGAGATCGGCATGCTGTATCCGGGCCACCTGCCGCGTCCCAGCACGCTGGACCTGCTGTCGGTGCTGGGCGAGGCCGGCTGCCCGATCGACTCGGTCGCCCGCTTCGACGAGCTGACGGCCGGTTTCGAGGCGGTCGTCGAAGCCTGGCTCGACCGCGCCGCCGCCCAGCTCGAAGCGCTGGTCAATAGCGCGATCGCCTGGTTCGATCCCGAAGACATCGTGTTCTCGAGTCCCTTGCCGGCGTCGGTGGTGCGGCGCCTGGCCGCGCGCCTGAACGCCCTGCCCCTGTGCTGGACGACCGAGCGGCCGGCGGGCCAGATCCGCATCTCGGCGCTGGGCGGCAGCGCCATCGCGCTGGGCGCCGCGCTGTTGCCGATCCATGCGGCGACCACGCTGGCTTCCCTCTAGCGTGACATCAGGCTGTCATTCGGCCCGGCTATCCTGGCCCGATGCCAGACCTTCGCGCATGCGCCGCCCAGCTCAAGAACGACCGCCATGTGATCGGCTATGCATCGGGTAACTTTGGCAAGGCGATCTTCCTTGGCAGTATCGACGTCACGCTGCTGTTCCTGCTGACCGACATCATCGGCATGCCCGCGCGCGCGGTCAGCCTGCTCATGCTGATCGTGTTCCTGGGCGACCTGGCGTTCGACATCGGCGCCGGCGTGCTGGCCTGTCACGCCGAACGGCGCGGCATCGGCTATGCGCGCCTGATCGCCCTGTGCGTGCTGCCCTGCGCCTGCGCCTTCGGGGCGCTGTATGCGCTGCCGCTGCTGCAGGCGGACAGCTTCGGGTTGATTGCCACGCTGCTGCTGTTGCTGCGCGCCGCCTACGCCCTGATCGACGTGCCGCACAACAGCCTGCTGGCGCGGGTGACGGTCGACAGCCATGCCCGTGGCCGCGTCTCCGGCTACCGCACCCTGTTCAGCGCCAGCGCCAGCATCGTTGTCGCCACCGTGATCGCACCGTCGATGCACGGCCCGGCTGCGAGCGCGGCCCCGGTGCGCCTGGCGTGGCTGGGCCTGGGCGCCGGCGTGCTGTTCTGCGCGACCCTGCTGGCGGCGGCGTGGTCGTCGCGCGCCGCCGGCCAGGCCGGCGTCCCGGCGCCACGGCAGGCGGGGGCGTCGCCCTGGTGGCCGAAACCCGACCGGCTGTTCGGCGCGATCGCGCTGGTCGCCCTGGTGACCGGCTTTGCGATCCCGATGTTCGGCAAGACCCTGCTCTACCTGTGCACCTATGTGCTGCACGACGCCGGCTTTGCGGGCCGGGTGCTCCTGACGCTGGCCTTGAGCGGCATCGCCGGCGCCACCCTCTGGATCGCGCTCGTGCGCCGGCACGACAAGACCACGCTGCTGGCGCTGAGCCATGGCGTGGCCGCCACCGGCATCGTGCTGTTCGCCTGCGCCGGCGAACGGCAGGCCTTGCTGCTGGCGTGCGCGGCGCTGGCCGGCGTCGGCCTGGCCGGCGTGGGCATGCTGCCCTGGGGGATCCTGGCCGATATCGTCGATTTTTCGGAGTTCCGCTATCGCGAGCGGCGCGAGACCGTGGCCTTCGCGGCCATCCTGGTCTTGCTCAAGGCCGGCGGCGCGGCGGCGCTGGCGACGATCGGCTGGACGCTCGCCCAGCTGGGCTATGTGCCGGGCGCCGTCCAGACGCCCGCCGTGGTGCTGGGATTGAAGGCGCTGGCCTTCGGCGTGCCGGTGCTGGGATCGGCGCTCGCGATCCTGGTCCTGCTGCGACTGGACATCGGGCATGCGCTGCATGCACGGGTGCGTAGGGTCAACGGCGTGCGTCGCCAGGCGTGCGCGCACCAGGCCTGCGCGTGACTCAGGATGGCAAACGCAGCGGCTTTTCCATGAATACCGATGCCAGGTCGAACCCGCAGCGGTGCGGATACAGCTCTTCGCGCAGCGCCAGGAAGCCGGCGCGTTCGTAGAACGGCACGGCATTGAGCGAAGCCGACAGGAACAAGCGGGGCAGGCCCCGCGCGTGCGCCATCGATTCCAGCCGCTGCAGCAGTTGCAGGGCAATGCCACGGCGCTGGTGGCCCGGCTCGACGAAGGCGGCATTGATCTCGCCGCTGTCCAGGTTCAGCACGGCATAGCCCACGATCCGCCCTTCTTCCTCGGCCACGACGGCGCCCCCGGCCTGCACCAGCATCGGCAGCGAGGCTGGCGCCGGGACGGCGCACCATGCGTCGACCACGGCGGGAGGGTAATGCGCGGCACAACCGTGGCGCACCGCCCGGGTGCGCAGTTCCCACAAGGTCGGCAGGTCGGCCTGGGTAGCCAAGCGGCGCGATGACATGACCGGTCTCCTTGATCAGTGGCAATAGATGCGTACTATACCTGCGGGTCGGCGTGCAGTGTCTGCAAGCCGCCAGCCCGCCGAGCTGCCGTGCGCCGGTGCTTCCCCGCCAGCGCTATGCTGGCTTGCTGCATTCGTCATGGATTCCTTCTTCTGGAGTAAGCCTATGAAACGCACAGTCCTGGCCGCCGTGCTCTGCGCCGTGGCCTTCACCGCCTTCGCCCACCACGGCTGGAGCGAATACGACGCCAAGCAGCCCCGCACGCTGACCGGCACGATCGCGGAATCCGGCTACCAGCAGCCGCACGGCTTCGTGCGCCTCAAGACCGCCGACCAGACCTGGCTCGTGGTGCTGGCTCCGCCCGGCCGCATGGAAAGCCGCGGCCTGGAAAAAGACATGCTGGCCGTTGGCGGCGAAGTGACGGTATTCGGTTATCCGAACCGCACCAAGGCCAATGAGCTGCGCGCCGAACGCATCACGGTCGGGGCCAAGGTGACGGAGCTGCGCTGAGCGTCGTCCGCGACGCCGCGGCCTGGGCCGCGACGACGGCGCCGGCACAGGCCATGCGCGACGGCGCGTGGCTGTATCCGATCGTCGAGATCGTGCATATCGTCGGCCTGTCGGTGCTGGTGGGCGCGGTGGCGATGTTCGACCTGCGCCTGCTCGGCTTCGGCCGCAGCCTGCCGGTGCAGGCGCTGGCGCGCCACCTGCTGCCGTGGTCGTGGTGCGCCCTGCTGCTGATCGTGCCCAGCGGTCTCTTGATGTTCGCGACCCAGCCCGAGCTGCTCGATAACGGCGCCTTCGTCCTCAAGCTGGCGCTGATCGCGGCGGCCGGCGTCAACGCGCTGGTGTTCCATGTCGGGCCGTGGCGCGCCGCCAGCCGCTGGGGACCGGCCGCGCCGTCGTGGGCCCGGTTGCACGCGGCGCTGTCGCTGCTGCTGTGGATCGCCGTGATCGCCTGTGGCCGCCTGCTGGCCTATGTCTGACCCGGCCCTGCCGCGAACGGTTATCGGCCCGGCCATTGCACGACAGCGGGATGCCGGCCTTCGTGCTACAGTCTGGCGACCTTCCTCCCCGCACGGATCATGCTGAAACAGTTTACCTTCCTCGCCGTCGCCTGCACGCTTGCCGGCGCCGCCCAGGCCGCGCTGCCGGTCTACGGCTTCGTGGTCAAGAACACTTATCCCCACGATCCGCAAGCCTTCACCCAGGGGCTGTTCTACCGCGACGGCCACCTGTTCGAGAGCACCGGCCAGTATGGCCGCTCGACGATCCGCAAGGTCGAGCTCAAGACCGGCAAGGTGGTGCAGAAGGCCGACCTGCCGGCCGAGGTATTCGGCGAAGGGTCGGCAGCGGTCGGCAATAGCCTGGTCGGCCTGACCTGGACCTCGCAGGTCGGCTATGTGTTCGACCTCAAGACCTTCAAGCTCAAGCAGAGCTTCAAGTACGAAGGCGAAGGCTGGGGGCTGGCCAGCGACGACCGGCAGCTGTACATGAGCGACGGCAGCTCCTTCATCCGCATCCTCGATGCGAAGACGATGAAGGAACTCAAGCGGGTGCAGGTGACGGCCGAGGGCCGCCCGGTGGAACGCCTGAACGAACTGGAAATGGTCGACGGCCAGCTGTATTCGAATATCTGGGGCAGCGAACTGATCGCCCGCATCGATCCCGACAGCGGCAAGGTGGTCGGCGTGATCGACCTCACCGGCCTGCTGCCCCCGGGCCAGCGCGGCACCAGCGAAGTCGACGCCGTCCTGAACGGCATCGCCTGGGACAGCAAGGGCAAGCGCCTGTTCGTGACCGGCAAGCTGTGGCCCAAGCTGTTCGAGATCGAGCTCGTCCCGAAGCTCAGGAAATAACGCCCCTCAGGCGCTAACGCCGTTCAGTGAGCGTAGCAACGTCGTTCCGGCGAAGGCCGGAACCCAAGTTTGCATGCTGCCACGTCGCTCAACCTGGACCCCGGCCTTCGCCGGGGCGACGGTCTTGGCGCTAGCTGAACACCATTACCCCTCAGGCGCGGTCGGTCACGTCGATCACGACCTTGCCGAAGTGCGCGCCGGATTCCATGTGGCGGTAGGCGGCTTGCGCCTGGCTGAACGGGAACACGCGGTCGATGACCGGCTTCACCCCGCTCACGTCCGCGAAGCGCATCACGTCTTCGAGCATCGTGCGGCTGCCGACATAGATGCCGACCAGGCGCTTGGCGGCGTGCAGCAGCGAGGCCGGATTGACCTCGCCGCCGAAGCCGCTGACGCCGCCGATGACGGCGACCGTGCCGCCCATCGCCGCGCTCGCGACCGAATGGTTGACGGTGCCCTTGCCGCCTACTTCCAGCACCACGTGGGCGCCGACGCCGTGGGTCAGGTGCAGTACTTCGTCATGCCACGCCGGCACACTCTGGTAGTTGATCGTATGGTTGGCGCCGAGGGCGCGCGCCTGCGCCAGCTTGGCGTCGCTGGACGAGGTGACGATGGTGCGCAGCCCGGCCGCATGGGCCAGCTGCAGGCCCAGGATCGAGACCCCGCCGGTACCCAGCAGCAGCACGGTGTCGCCCGGCTTGACCTGATTACTGGAGACGAAGATCGCATTCCATGCCGTGACCGCAGCGCATGGCATGGTGGACGCCTCGACGAAAGACAGGCCAGGAGGAACGATGGCCAGCGCATCCTCGTGCAGGACGACTTCTTCGGCCAGCATGCCATCGATATTGCCGCCCAGGCCATACTGGACCTTGGCGGGCGTCGGCGCGCCTTCGTGCCAGTCGGGGAAGAACGAGCCGGCGACGCGGTCGCCGACCTGCACCCGCGTCACGCCCGGGCCGACCGCCAGCACTTCGCCGGCGCCGTCCGAGCAGGGAATGATCGGGTCGTCGACCGTGACCAGGTAGTTGCCGCTGGCGACCATCAGGTCGCGGTAGTTGAGCGACACCGCGTGCACGCGGATGCGCACTTCGCCCAGGCCGAGGTCGCGCTCGGGGTAGTCGACCGCCTGCAGGCCGTCGATGGTTGCGCCGGGAAGGATTTGGTAGGCACGCATGAATTTCCTCTTCAGGTTGAACGGTGCATGAATGGATGGGCATGCATCACATCGGCTTGGCCACCATCAGCCAGAAGATCACGATGAACGCCGCGAACGCCGGCACTCCCAGCGTCACCCAGATGCGAAAATAGCGCCAGTACAGCGCCGGCAAGGCGGTGTCGTCGCGGGCCGCCCCGGCCGCCAGGTCGCGCATGCGGATCTGCAGCCACACCACCGGCAGCCAGCAGGCGCCGGCGACGATGTACAGGCCGATCGACCACATGATCCACTTGCTGTGCAGCGGATAGCCGGCCAGGTAGACCATGTAGAAACCGGTGGCCGGCTGCAGGATGGCGGTGGTGGCCGTGAACAGCCAGTCGGCGACGACGACGTACCGGGTCACTACCGCGATCGCCCGCACGTCGCGGCTGATGGTGGCGAACAGCATGTACCAGGCCGAACCGATCCCGGTGCCGAACAGCAGCGTCGACGAGACGATGTGCAGCCATTTCAGCACCAGGTAATCCATCATTTTTCCTCGAGTTGGTAGAGCAGCCAGATCGCGGCCAGCATCGGCAAATTCTTGGTCAATGGGCCGTAGGGATGGAGCACGAATTCGGGCAACTTCAACGCTATCACGATCGTGTAGAAACCGATCAGGCCCAATTGTGCAAGCCACAGCCAGCGGCGCCGCGCCAGCAACAGGATGCCCAGCCCCATCAACAGGTCGAAGGTGGCCGCGCCATACAGCATCAGCGGCTGCAGCTCGGCCGGCACGCCGGTGCGCCCCAGCAGCTCGTAGCTCGCTTGCACCGGATACAGGCCGAAGGACACGATCGCGGTCAGGATCCATACCGCCGCGATGCTATGGCGCAGCAGCGGCAGCAGCCAGCCCAGTTTCGCGCGTGCGCGTTCGCCGTCGGGATCCAGGATGAATTCCTGCGGCGCGCGCGGCAGGTGGCCGAGCAACATCGCGGTCTGCATCACGTCGGCAGTGCTGTCGCGGTCGAGCATGGAGAGGGCGTCGCGGCTGATGAGGGAGCCGGGCAGCAAGCCGGCCGCCAGCCGCGCCAGCGGTCCCGGCAGGGTTATTACGCGCTGGCGTCCCATGCCCATCTGCGCGCGCAGCAAGCCGAGATAATCGGTGAACGGCATCGCCTGCGGTCCCACCAGCGGCACGCGCATCGAGGTGCCGCTGCCGGGCGTCATCGGCAGGCGATGCTTGAGCAGGCCGACGATGGCCACGACCAGGTCGTCGACATGGATCGGCTGCACCAGTTGCGCCCGTGAGCCGAAACGGACCGTGAGCGGCATGCTGGCCAACGTGCGGAAGGTGCGCGAACTGGCGCCGTCGCGGCCGTACACCAGCGACGGCTGGACGATAAAGGAGCGCAGCGGCAGCGACGCCAGGAAATCGTCGGCGTCGCGCTTGGACAGGTGGTAGGGCGTTTGCGCGTCACGGTCCGCGCCCAGTGCCGACAGCTGGATCACCATCTGCACGTCGTGCGATTCGGCGCAGGCCGCGAACAGCGCGCGCGGCGCTTCGCGGTGCAGGCGCGCGAAATCCTGCTTGCCGCTCTCGCGGAAAATGCCGACCGTGTTGATCACCACATCGATGTGCGACAGGCGCGCCTGCCACGCGGATTTGTCGGTATCTTGGGAAAAGTCGGCGTGGATATAACTCAGGCGCGGATCAGCGCTCTGCGGCAGCTTCGCTTCAGGCGCCCTGACCGCGCACACGACATGGTGGCCTTCGGTGAGCAACGCCTGCAATAAATGTTGCCCGATAAAACCGTTCGCCCCTGTCAGCAGAATCCGCATCCGTTGTTCCCTTTACGCGATCGAAACGAGGATTGTATGGAATATTCCGCATTACAGCGCACACTCATCTCCGGCGCCACGTCGAGCATCCTGTCGACGGTGGCGATGGCCTTGATCGGCAAGCAGGAAACCGGCAGCGCGTTCGGGCCGACCAATGCGGTCAGCCACTATGTGCATGGACAGAAGGCAGGTTACCGCGACCGCTTCTCGCTGCGCTACACGGTACCCGGCTACCTGATCCATCACGCCAGCGCCACCTTCTGGTCGTTCGTGTTCGAGCGCCTGATGGGCGGCGTACTCGACGGCAAGAATCCGACCGGCATCGTGGCGGCATCGGCCGCCACCTCGGCGTTCGCCGCGTTCACCGACTATAAGCTGACGCCAAAATCGCTGCGGCCGGGCTATGAAAAGCGCCTGTCGCGCAATGCGCTCGGTGTGGTGTATGGAGGGTTTGCCATCGGGCTGGCGGTAGGCGCCATCATGTCGCGCCGCAACGACGCGCCGCGCTGATGAACGATGGCGCCGTCAAGAACGGTCAGTGCGCCAATCACATCCAGTGCGGCACCGACACCCAGTGCGCCACTAGCGTCCAGTGCGCCGAAGAGTCGTCGCCCCGGCGCAGGCTGGGGCCCGAGTCAGCGTATCGCTAGCGCACGCATCGATCGGGTTCCGGCCTTCGCCGGAACGACGTGCATGCGCTGGCCGGACGCCATGACGGTCAGTGCGCCGCCTTCTTCTTGCCGAAGACGCGCTGGGCCAGGGTCACGACCGCCAGCACCAGTGCGCCGACGATCACGCCGACCAGGGCGTCGACCAGGATCGGCGCCAGGAAGGCCAGCACCGGGCCGGCCGCCGGCACATCGGCCACCGCCGCCGCCACGCCTTGCGAGAAGTGGTGCACGGCCGGCACGGCGTGCGAGATGATACCGCCGCCGACCATGAACATGGCGGCGGTACCGACCACCGACAATACCTTCATCAGGCGCGGAGCGGCCGCCAGCAGGCCCTTGCCCAGGCCGCGCGCGGCGCCGTTCTGGCTCTTGCTCAGGTGCAGGCCGGCATCGTCCATCTTGACGATGGCGGCCACCAGGCCGTACACGCCGATGGTCATGGCCACCGCGATGGTGACCAGCACCGCGACCTGCTGGCCGAGGGCCGCGCCGGCCACGGTGCCCAGCGAAATCACGATGATCTCGGCCGACAGGATGAAGTCGGTGCGCACCGCGCCCTTGACCTTGTCCTTTTCCATTTGCACCAGGTCGACCTGCGGATTGGCGACCGCCGCCTTGTGGGCTGCCTTGCGCTGGGCGTCTTCTTCCGCGCTGTGCAGGTACTTATGGGCGAGCTTCTCGAAGCCCTCGTAGCACAGGAAGGCGCCGCCGATCATCAGCAAGGGCGTGATCAGCCAGGGGATGAATACCGAGATCGCCAGCGCGGCCGGCACCAGGATCGCCTTGTTGAGCATCGATCCCTTTGCCACCGCCCACACCACCGGCAGCTCACGGTCGGCCTTCACGCCGGTGACCTGCTGCGCATTGAGCGCCAGGTCGTCGCCCAGCACGCCGGCGGTCTTCTTGGCCGCCACCTTGCTCATTGCCGCCACGTCGTCGAGGATGGTGGCGATATCGTCCAACAGGGTAAATAAACTGGCTCCAGCCATGGGTCATGCTCCTTCATATCAAGTTGCCATGATAGTAACCGACGCGGACCAAGGGGGCTACACGCTTCGAGCGCCCCGTTCGGCGCGGCTTTTTGCGTTCCATCCCCGGAAATCCGCATCTCGTCGCTTTGGCCGGGCATCGTGCGAAGCCTGTACGTATAGTGCAGCGTGAAGGTTGCGGCACTGCAGCCTCGTTCCCACCACGAAGGAGATCCGATGAATACCGATTCGATCCAGCCTGCAGCCCCCGCCCGCCGTGCCCGCCCGCCAAAACGCAAGACGCGCATCACGATCTATCTCGATGACGAGGTGCTGCAGGAATTCCGCATCCTGTCCGAACGTAGCGGCACCGGCTACCAGACCCTGATCAACGCCGCGCTGCGCAACCGATTGGGCGGTCCGATCGTCGAATCTGGCGTCATATAAGGCTTGCTTTCGAATCTCCACCGGGGCGCGGCATTACATGCAGCAATATTTATGCTAATCTTCCCGCTCTTTTAACCCCGGAGGGATTTATGAAAAAAGGCGAACTGATCGCAGAATTCGCGAAGCGTACCGAGATGTCGGGCGCAGCTGCTGGCGAAGCCGTGAACACCATCATCGAGATCATCACCGAGCGCCTGAAAAAAGGCGATACGGTCGGCATCACCGGCTTCGGCACCTTCTCGGTGACCAAGCGCGCCGCACGCAAGGGCCGTAACCCTGCAACCGGCGAAGTGATCAAGATCGCGGCGTCGAAGAGCCCGCGTTTCTCGGCAGGCGCGACCCTGAAGGCATCGGTCAACCCGACCAAGAAGAAGTAATCCGTACCACGGCCTCGCGTCGCGGCCCCTTTCGCGGGCTGCGCGCGCTGGCTGGATGTGCCGCAGCCGCAGTTCCCCTTCCCCGCAGTCCTCCCTATTTTCTACGCCACCATGAGCTTCGCCACCTGGATCGCCTTCGTCATCGCCGGTTCGCTGATCGCCATTTCGCCCGGTTCCGGCGCGGTCCTCTCGATGTCGCATGGCCTGGCCTACGGTCTGAAGAAAGCCAGCGCCACCGTCCTCGGCCTGCAACTGGGCCTGGTGCTGGTGCTGGTCATCGCCGGCGCCGGCGTCGGCTCGCTCCTGCTGGCGTCCTCGGTCGCGTTCACCGCGGTCAAGGTGATCGGCGCGCTGTACCTGATCTACCTGGGCATCAGCCAGTGGCGCGCCGCCCCGGCGCCCGGCCCGACCGCCTCGACCGCCGGCCTGGAAGCGCATCCGTCCTTCGGCAGGCGTGTGCTGACCGGCTTCCTGACCAATACCACCAATCCCAAGGGCATCATCTTCATGGTCGCGGTGCTGCCGCAGTTCATCTCGAAGGATGCGCCGCTGCTCACGCAACTGGCGATCCTGGGCGTGACCATGGTGACGATCGACTCGATCGTGATGCATGGCTACGCCGCGCTGGCGGCCTCGATGCAGCGCTTCATGCGCGATCCGCGCCATATGCGCCTGCAGAACCGCCTCTTCGGCGGCGTGCTGGTAGTGATCGGTTCGATGCTGTTCTTCGTCAAGCGCCAGCCGGGCTGACACGCCGCCGGGGCCGTGCGAATATATCCATCTGCCGCCAGTTGCAACTTTGTGTAAGCCGCGTTGTCCACGCGCACCCTGGCGCGTTGTAATGAGGTTGACTTTTTCCGTCCGCGTTTCGCTACCGAGGCCCCGCCATGACCCATCGTCTCGCCTACACCGCCGCAGTGCTCGCACTGGCCGCGTTTTCCACCTGCGCGCCGGCGCAGGGCGTGCTGCAGACCGATGCGCTGGAGCAGGCCCAGGCGGATGGCGGCATGCTGGAAACCGAGCCGCCGGGCCGGGTCGGCCGCGTCTCGCTGGTGCAGGGCAAGGTCGATATCGGCAGTAGCGGCGCCAGCCTGCGCGACGCCGACAGCAGCAGCGCGATGCTCAACTGGCCGATTACCAGCGGCAACCTGGTCACCACCGCGCCAGGCGGCCGCGTCGAGGTCCGGATCGGCTCTACCTCGATCCGCCTGGACGGCGACTCGTCGCTCGAATTCACCGAACTGGACGACGATAGCCTGCAGTTGCGCCTGCATTTCGGCAGCGCCAGCATCCGCGTCATGAACAGCGAGGTCGTGCCCGAATTCTCCTTGCGCACGGCGCAGGCGACCGTACGCCTGACGCAGCCGGGCCGCCTGCGGGTGGACGCCGACCGCACGCCCGACACGAGCCTGGTGAGCGTGCTCGACGGCGAAGCCCAGGTCGACGGCGCCGGCGCCAGCCTGACGCTGCTCGCCGGCCGCGCCGCCTCGGTGCGCGACGAGGACGTCAGCACCCAGCAGGCGCGGCGCGACGTGTTCGACGACTGGTCGCTCACGCGCGACCAGACCCTGGTGGCCGAGCAGTCGGCGCGCCACGTCGGCACCGAGATGACCGGCTACGAAGACCTCGACCGCTACGGCAGCTGGAGCACCAGTTCTGACTACGGCAGCCTGTGGACCCCGCAGGTGGCGGCCGACTGGGCGCCGTACCGCGACGGCCAGTGGAGCTATATCGCGCCCTGGGGCTGGACCTGGGTCGACAATGCGCCATGGGGCTATGCGCCCTTCCACTACGGGCGCTGGGTCCAGGTCCGCAACCGCTGGGCCTGGGCGCCGGGCCGCATCGATCGCCGTCCGCTATGGTCGCCGGCGCTGGTCGGCTGGGTCGGCGGCAGCAACTGGAGCGTCGGCTTCAACCACCACAGCATGCCGGCGCACGGCTGGTATCCGCTGTCGCCTTACGACCGCTACGTGCCGGGCTACCGCCTGTCGAACGAGCGCGCACGGCGCCTGAACGACTGGCGCCACGCCACCCGCCGCGCCCAGGGCCGCCCTGGCCAGCCACATGGGTTGACCGTGGTGCCGCGCGAGCAGTTCGGCCAGCGCGGTCCGGTCATCGTGCCGCGCGCCCCGCGCCCGAACCGCGCGCCGCTGGTGGTGCCGCGCGACCCGGGCGGCGCGCCGCCGCCGCCGATGGTGGCGCGAGGCAACTGGAACGACGAGCGGCGCGACCTGCGCGAGCGCCAGCAGTCGCGCGACCAGGTGCGCCAGCAGATCCGCCAGCAAGCCGTGCTGGACACGGCCAGCGCGACGCGCGACCGCTTCGAGCCAGACCTGATGGCGCGCGAGCGCGCCAATAACGAGCGCCTGGCGCGCGAGCGCACGCTGCAGCAGGATCGGGTCGTGCGCCAGCAGGACGAGCGCGAGCGCATGCGCTTCGACCAGGACAACCGCTTCCAGGCCGACCGCCTGCGCTACCAGCTCGAACGCGCCGAGCGCGACCGGGACGGGCGCGACCGCATGCGCGAGCGCGCGGAACGCGTCCAGCAGCAGCAACAGCGCCAGCCGGTGCTGAACACCAATCCGGCGCCGTCGTTCGCGCGGCCGGAAGCCCGGCCCGACCCACGGCCGGCGGCGCCGCCGCCGATGGTGGCCGCACCCGCACAGCGCCCTGCCGCGCCGCCGCAGATGGTGGCGCCCCCGGCGCCGCGCCCGCAGCCGGCCACGCCGTCGTTCAACCCGGCCCAGCGCGCCGAACAGCGCGGCCATACCGACGCCCGCGGCGTATCGCACCGGGAGCGCTGAGCGCCGGCTTTGGCTACAATGCGCTTTTACAAGGATTAGTCATGGACCCGAAAGAATCACTCATCGAATACCCGAGCGACTTCCCGATCAAGGTGATGGGTGCGTCCCACATCGAATTCGCTCCGACCATCGTCGCGCTGGTGACCCAGCTCGACCCGACGTTCCATGAAGGCAAGCTGGAAACGCGTCCTTCGACCAAGGGCAACTACACCGGCCTGACCGTCACCGTGCGCGCCACCAGCCGCGAGATGCTCGACGAGGTGTACCGCACCCTGTCGACCCATCCGATGGTGAAGATGGTCCTGTAACGGCCTCTTGTCATCTCGTCAAGCAGACCCGGCCGCTCGCCTGCTCCACAGGCACGGCCCATCGCGCTGGCTTATAATGACGGGGCTGTCCATACTCTGGCCTGATGCCCCGTCCCTATCCCATGTCCTCGATTCGCACCGCCACCCCGCTGATCCGCGAACTCGGCCGCGCCGACTACGAACCCACCTTCGCCGCCATGCGCGCCTTTACCGACGCGCGCACGCCCGACACCCGCGACGAACTGTGGATCGTCGAGCACCCGCCCGTGTTCACGCTGGGCCTGGGCGCCGACCGCAACCACGTGCTGGCGCCGCACGACGTGCCGGTGGTGCAGACCGACCGCGGCGGCGAGGTGACCTACCACGGCCCGGGCCAGGTCGTGATCTACCTGCTGATGGACCTGCGCCGCAACAAGCCGGGCGGCAAGCTGTACGCGCGCCAGTTTGTGGAAAAAATCGAACAGGCGGTCATCAATGTGCTGGCGGCGTATAATCTTGCCGGTGAACGTGTCGCCGGCGCGCCCGGCATCTATATCGCACACGGTCCGCGCAAGGGCGCCAAGATCGCCGCGCTGGGTTTGAAAGTGCGCGGCAACGGCTGCACCTACCACGGCGTGTCGCTGAACGTGGGCATGGACCTGGCCCCGTTCACCTGGATCAATCCGTGCGGCTACTCCGGACTGGCGACAGTCGATATGCGCACGATGGGCGTCGACGCGCCGCTGGCCCATGTCCAGCAGGCGCTGGCCAATGCCCTGGTCGACCAGCTGGCTGCTATTCCCGTCCAGCTGGAACCGAACAACATCAACTGACGCCCGTGAGGGCAACGAGCCAAATGACTTCCGAAATCGATACCGGCATCGCCTCCGCCGCTGCCTACAATGCCAGCGAAAAACAGAAAGGCGCCAGCAAGACGTCGCGCATTCCGATCAAGATCGTGCCGATCGCGGACGTCGAGCGCCTGAAAAAGCCGGACTGGATCCGCGTCAAGGCGGCCACCGCCTCGTCGCGCTTCTACGAGATCAAGGACATCCTGCGCGCCAACAACCTGGTGACGGTGTGCGAGGAAGCCAGCTGCCCGAACATCGGCGAATGCTTCGGCAAGGGCACCGCGACCTTCATGATCATGGGCGACAAGTGCACCCGCCGCTGCCCGTTCTGCGACGTCGGCCACGGCCGTCCCGATCCGCTCGACGTCAATGAGCCGGCCAACCTGGCCAAGACCATCGCCGCGCTGCGCCTGTCGTACGTCGTGATCACCTCGGTCGACCGCGACGACCTGCGTGACGGCGGCGCCGGCCACTTCGTCGAGTGCATCCAGAAGACCCGCGCCTCGAGCCCGAACACCAAGATCGAAGTGCTGGTGCCGGACTTCCGCGGCCGCCTCGAGAAAGCCCTGAACATCTTCGCCGACGGCCTGCCGGACGTGATGAACCACAACCTGGAAACCGTGCCGCGCCTGTACAAGGAAGCCCGTCCGGGCGCCGACTACAAGCACTCGCTGGTGCTGCTGCGCGACTTCAAGAAGATATACCCGACCGCGGTCACCAAGTCGGGCCTGATGGTGGGCCTGGGCGAGACCGACGAAGAAATCCTCGAAGTGATGCGCGATATGCGCGAGCACGACATCGACATGCTCACCATCGGCCAGTACCTGGCGCCGACCAATTCGCACCTGCCGGTGCGCCGCTACGTGCATCCGGACGTGTTCAAGATGTTCGAAGAGAAAGCCTACGAGATGGGCTTCGTGCACGCGGCAGTCGGCGCAATGGTGCGCTCGTCGTATCACGCCGACCAGCAGGCGCATAACGCGGGCGTGGCGGCATAAGTATCCTTCCGCTAGCCTCACCGCTACAGTAGACACGTCGTCCCCGCGCAGGCGGGGACCCAAGTTGCCGGCATTTCGATGACGCGCGCAGCACTTGGGTCCCCGCCTGCGCGGGGACGACGGTTTTTAAGCTAGCTACGCGGGGACGACGGTTTTAGGCCAGCTCCGCGGGGACAACGGTTTTTGCGCTAGCTACGCGGGGATGACTGTTTTTGGGCTAGCGGCCAGCAACCGGCGCCGTCTTGCCGGCCCGGCGGTAGCTGCCGGGGGGCGGCAAGCCGTGCATCCTGAAATGGCGGCGCAGCGATTCCGCCGAGCCCAGGCCCGCCAGGTCGGCGATGGCGTCGATCGCCAGGGCGGGGCGGGTTTCCAGGATCCGCTCAGCCAGCGCGACCCGTTCGCGCACCAGCCAGGCCGAGGGACTCAGGCCGGTGCCGTCCTTGAAGCGGCGCTGGAAGGTGCGCGTGCCCATACATGCGTGCGCCGCCATCGAGTCCACCGTGTGCTCGGCGCGCAGGTTCTCTCTCACCCAATCCATCAGCCGGGCGATCGCATTCTGTCCGCTGGACGGCAACGGACGTTCCACTAGTTGCGACTGGCCGCCGTCGCGGTGCAAGGGCACCACCAGGCGCTGGGCCACGCGGTGGGCGATGTCGACGCCGAAGTCGCCGCGCACCAGGTGCAGCAGCATGTCCAGGCCGGCCGCCGAGCCGGCCGAGGTCACGACCGTTCCGTCGTCCACATACAGCACGCCCGCTTCCACGAGCACCGCGGGGAACGCGGTGTTCAGCAGCTCCAGGTAGCGCCAGTGCGTGGTGGCGCGGCGGCCGTCCAGCAAGCCGGCATGCGCGAGCACGAAGGCGCCCGAACAGATCGCGCAGAGGCGCGCGCCGCGCGCGTGGGCGCGGCGCAGGGCGTCCAGCAAGGCCGCCGGCGGCGCCGCGCCGGCGTCGCGCCAGCCCGGGATGACGATGGTGTCGGCATCGTCGAGCGCCTCGAGTCCGTACGGCGCGGCGACCGTCAGGCCGCCGGCGGCGCGCAGGGGACCGGCTTCGGCGGCGCACACCGCATACGTGTACCAGGGCACGCCGAGCTCTGGCCGGTCGAGCGCGAACAGCTCCACTGCGCAGCCGAATTCGAAGGTGCACAGGCCGTCGTAGGCGAGGATGGCGACATGGTGGGGCATGGCGCGATGTTACCAGTTCCTGTCGCGCCGGCCGCTGGCTGCCCGGCCCCGCGGCTGCCACACTGTCTGCTCATCCACAAGGAGATCCAGATGGCGTCAACAGTGTCCGCAGTACCGGCAGCGCCCAGCGAACAGGCGCTCGCCCATTTCGCCGCCAGCTTCGCATTCGAGACCGATTGCGCCGACGTGCACGCGGCCTGCGCGGCAGGCCAGCAGGATTTCGTCCTGCTCGACGTGCGCAGTCCCGCGTCGTTTGCGGATGGCCACCTGCCTGGCGCGCGCAATCTGCCGCAGGGAAAGATTGTCGAGGCCAAGCTGGGCGACTATCCGCTCGACACGCTGTTCGTCGTCTACTGCGCCGGTCCGCATTGCAATGGCGCGCAGCGCGGCGCCGAGCGCCTGGCGCGGCTGGGGCGCCCGGTCAAGCTGATGATCGGCGGCGTCACCGGCTGGCTGGACGAGGGATTCGAACTGGCAAGGGGCGGGCCCGCCTGACGGCGACGCAGGCGGGCAATGCGTGCTGCGCTTCCACGCTATAGTGGCGGGAACCGATTTTCACGCATTGACCCATGAGCGATATCCAGACTCCCGCATTTCCCGAACCCATCGAAGACGACGCCTTCCTCGAGCGCGAACTCGGCCTGGCCGAGCGCGGCATCGAACTGGTCAAGATGGAAGGCCGCGTGTTCCTGCGCTTTTCGGGCGAGGTGCAGTACGAAGGCTTGCGCGTACCCTACCGCCTGGTGCCGGCGCGCGGCGTGCTGGCCAAGCCGAGCAAGTGGCGCAAGATGGACCTGCTGGCGCGGCGCGACCTGATCGAAGAGCGCACCCACGACGCCGACCTGCAGCGCCTGCACGCCGAGACCGCCGAATTCGTGCGCGACATCGCCGAAGACGCCGACGATTACGGCTGGGATCCGATGACCTTCCTCGACGTGCTCGATGAACTGGAAACCTCGGAGCCGGCCGACTACGTGTTCCAGCGCATCTCGCAGCGCCTGACCCACGCCGCCGAGCGCGAGTCCGAGGAACGCCACGCGGCGCGCACCAAGGAAAGCATCAACCTGGCCGAGTATCCGCGCTCGTTCGAGGTGGCCAGCCGCATGCAGCGCAAGTTCATCGCCTTGCTGGGCCCCACCAACTCGGGCAAGACCCACCGCGCGATGGAGGCGCTGGCCAAGGCCGCCAGCGGCGTCTACCTGGCGCCATTGCGCCTGCTGGCGCTGGAAAACTACGAGCGCCTGCAGGCG
>Ga0265780_10001112_pt1 | contig 39304 bp, 34 predicted proteins | sample P1T30metagenome_FD_192432 | JGI IMG/M metagenome (GOLD analysis project Ga0265780, IMG submission 192432) | Plant litter microbial communities from East Loma Ridge, Irvine, California - P1 T30 | ecosystem: Environmental > Terrestrial > Plant litter > Unclassified | place: USA: California...
GTTCGTGGATCCAGCCGCCCAGGCCCTTGATCTTGATGCTGTAGTAGAACATCAGTGCCAGCACGCCCAGGGCGATGCCCATCGGACCATTCAGGTCGGCGGTCGGGACCACGCGGTGGTACGGGAAAATATGGGTGATGCCGAATGCTTCGAACAGCGCCGACCACATGTCGACCGGCAGCAAGTCCAGTGCGTTCATCAGGGCGACCCAGACGAACACGGTCAGGGCGGCAGGGGCGATGAAGCTGCGGTCGCCGTGCACGATCGACTTGGCCTGGTCATCGACCATCTCGAACATCATCTCGACAAATGCCTGGAAACGGCCTGGAACGCCCGAGGTCGCCTTGCGCGCGGCAGCCCACATCAGCAGGCAGCCGGTGAGGCCCATCGCGATGGACCAGAACATGGTATCGTAGTTAATGACCGAAAAATCAACAGGACCGACCTGATGCTGGTTCTGCAGGTGGCCCAGGTGGTGCTTGATGTATTCCGATGCGGTGGGCGCGTGCGCTGCGCCGTCTATTGGAGTCGCCATGTCGTCATTGCCTAAATATTAAGATGATGTAACTTTTTAGCGCCACGATGATCCCGGCGACCAATGCCAGCCAGTTGAGATCGCGGTACAGCCACGCCGTTGCGCCCAGCAGCGCCAGCGTCAATGCAATCTTTACAAATTCCCAGATGAAAAATGTCGCGGGATTCGCCCGGCCGCTCGCGGCCGCGGCGAACAAGCGCACCGCCATGATCCCGTTGGGCACGACACAACACATGCCGCCCAGTACCGCCGAAAACATCGCAGGCCATCCCCCCAGTAGTGCGGCGATGAGGCCGACGACGACTGTTGCGATCAACTGCAGGGAAACGATACGCAGCATATTTTTCTAGGTCTTCTGCCAGCGCATTTTGGACGTACTACGATGTGGTAATTACATGAATCGCCGGAATTATAAGTGGTTATACGGACGTGAGTCAAACGATTCCCCACTTATAACTGTGCTGTAAACATGGCGAATATGTGACACGTTGCTGACGGATTGGGCAATATTTTCAGTAACTTAACGCCAGATGGTGTAAGAGCACGGGTGTGACAATTGGCCCGGGTGAGCGGCTAACGACGTGGCCGCCAGTGTGGTAGCGCTACCGTCCTGGCACTGGGATTTCAGCGCGCGCGATGCCTGATGCTCCCGCGATCGGCGCGGGAGCATCCGTGATTTACTACCCGCGCAACCGCGCCAGCACACCGTCGAGGATGTCGAGGTCGGCGAAGTCGATGATCATCTGGCCCTTCCCCTTCGGCCCCATCTTGAACACGACTGGCGTCGCCAGCCGGTCCGACAGTTCTTCTTCGAGGCGCACGATGTCGCCCGGCTTGTCCTTCGCGCGCGGCGACTGGGCCGGCGCGTGTTGTTCCTCGAGCGCGCGCGCGACCAGCTTTTCGGTTTCGCGCACCGACAGGCGCTTGGCGATCACCTGGTTCGCCAGCGTGATCTGATGCGCGCTGTCGACCGCCAGCAAGGCCCGGGCGTGGCCCATGTCGATATCCCCCGCCATCAGCATGGTCTGTACCGGCTGCGCCAGGTTGATCAGACGCAGCAGGTTCGACACCGCGCTGCGCGAGCGGCCGACCGCGCCGGCCGCCTGCTCATGCGTGAAGCTGAAATCCGAGATCAGGCGCTGGATACCCTGCGCTTCTTCCAGCGGGTTGAGGTCTTCGCGCTGGATGTTCTCGATCAGGGCCATTGCCGCAGCGGCCTGGTCGTCGACATCGCGCACCAGTACCGGGATCTCGTCCAGCCCCGCCATCTGGGCGGCGCGGAAACGCCGCTCGCCGGCGATGATCTCGTACGGCGTGCTGCTGCCCGCAGGCAATGGGCGCACCAGCACCGGTTGCATGATGCCCTGGGTCTTGATGGAGGCGGCCAGTTCGGACAGGCTCACTTCATCCATGCGGGTGCGCGGTTGGTACTTGCCGGCCTGGATCTGCGTGACCGCGAGGACCGAGGGGGTGTTGGGGAGCGCCGGGGCGGCGTCGAGGTCGCCGCCCAGCAGCGCGTCCAGACCGCGGCCCAGTCCCTTGAGTTTTTTGGTTGCCATATTCTTTGTAAACGTCGGTGTCAGCTTGGAGGGTTGGTCACATGGTCTTGATGCGCTTGACCATTTCCGCGCCGAAGGCGATATACGCCTGCGCGCCCTTCGATGACGGATCGAAGGTCACGCCCGGGATGCCGTACGACGGCGCTTCGGCCAGGCGCACATTGCGCGGGATGATGGTCTGGAACACCTTGTCGCCGAAGTGCTGCTCGAGCTGGGTCGACACCTGCTGCGACAGCGTCATGCGCGGATCGAACATCACGCGCAGCAGGCCGATGATCTTGAGATCCGTATTCAGGTTGGCGTGCACCTTCTTGATCGTGTTGACCAGGTCGGACAGGCCTTCGAGGGCGTAGTACTCGCACTGCATCGGGATGATCACGCCATGCGCGGCGCACAGGCCGTTAAGCGTCAGCAGCGACAGCGCCGGCGGGCAGTCGACCAGGATGAAGTCGTAGTCGGCGTCGACCGCGGCCAGCGCCTCCTTCAGGCGCCGCTCGCGGTTTTCGAGCGCGACCATCTCGACTTCGGCGCCGGCCAGTTCGCGGTTGGCGGGCAGCACGTCGAAACGGCCCGCCTCTGAGCGCACGCGCGCACTGGCGACATCGGATTCGCCCAGCAGCACCTGGTAGATCGACGACTCGAGCGTGGCCTTGTTGATGCCGGCGCCCATGGTGGCGTTGCCCTGCGGGTCGAGGTCGACCAGCAGCACGCGCTGGTTCAGCTTCGACAGGCCCGCAGACAGGTTCACGGTGGTGGTGGTCTTGCCGACTCCACCCTTCTGGTTCGCAACGCAAAAAATCTTCGCCATCTATTATTTTCCTTCGATGCGACAACAAGACGATATATCGTTCATACGGTAAAAACCATTTTAACGATTCATACTATATAAACGATATAAACGGTTTATACAGTTAGTATTGTTTAGGTGGTTCGCTGGATGAACACCAGGTGACGCTCCGCTCCCAGCCTTGGAACCTGCAGCGGCTGCAAACCACTGACGTGCCAGGCCTGGGGCAGCCGCTCGCGCTCCTCGCTCGGCGCCACCCCCTTGAGGGCGATGAATTGCCCGCCCTCGGCCAGCAGGTGTCCCGACCAGTTGACGAAATCGGACAGGTCGGCGAAAGCACGCGAAGTGATGACGTCGAATTTGTCGCTCACCGTCAGGTCTTGCACCTTCATCGTATGCACCGTGACATTGCTCAAGGCCAGCTCCGCCTTCACTTGCGTGAGAAAGGCGGTTTTCTTGTGCACGGTGTCGATCATCGCCACCTGCATGTCTGGCCGGGCGATGGCCAGCACGATGCCCGGCAAACCGCCCCCTGCCCCCACGTCCAGTACGTTCTTTGCGCCGGCAAACGCCGGCACTGCCGCGAGGGAGTCCAGCAGGTGGTGGGTCACCATCTGCATCGGATCGCGCAGCGAGGTCAGGTTGTATACGGCATTCCATTTGTGCATCAGCTGGAGGTAGGCCATCAGCTTGCCCTGCTGTTCGGCGCCGATGTCGAGTCCCATGGCGGCGACGCCCTCTGCCAGGACCTTGGCCAGCGCGTCGTGGTCGAACAGATACTTCATTGCGCTGCCTCCGCCGAGGTAGTGGTGGTAAAGCCCTTGGCGCCGCGTTTTTTGAGGTGCACCAGCAGCAGCGAGATCGCGGCCGGGGTGACGCCGGAAATGCGGGAAGCCTGGCCCAGCGTCTCGGGACGCTGCTTGTCGAGCTTCTGGCGCACTTCGAACGACAGCGCCGCGATCTCGAGATAGTTCAGGTTCTCGGGGAGCTTGAGATTCTCGTAGTGGTCATGACGCTCGACCTCGCGCGCCTGGCGATCGATATAGCCCGAATATTTCAGCTGGATTTCCACCTGTTCCTTGACCGCAGGATCCTCGACGCCGGGGCCGGCCAGCGGCTGGCCTTCGACGCCATGCATCGTCATCAGGGTGTCGTACGCGACACCCGGGCGACGTAGCAGGTCGGCCAGGTTGTATTCGCGCTCGAGCGCCTGCCCCACGACCCGTTCGGATTCGGCGGCGGCCAGGATGCGTGGATTGACCCAGGTCGATTTCAGCCGTTCGAGTTCGCGCGCGACGGTTTCGCGCTTGGTCTCGAAGGCTTGCCAGCGGGCGTCGTCGACGATGCCCAGCTGGCGGCCGATCTCGGTCAGGCGCATGTCGGCGTTGTCTTCGCGCAGCGACAAGCGGTATTCGGCGCGGCTGGTGAACATGCGGTAGGGCTCGGCCACGCCCTGCGTGGTCAGGTCGTCGACCAGCACGCCGAGGTAGGCTTCCGAGCGGCCCGGGGTCCAGCCGTCCTTGCCCTGGGTTTGCAGCGCCGCGTTCAGGCCTGCGAGCAAGCCCTGCGCCGCGGCTTCTTCGTAGCCGGTGGTGCCGTTGATTTGCCCGGCGAAGAACAGGCCCTTGATGGCGCGCGTCTCGAGCGTCGACTTCAGGCCGCGCGGGTCGAAGTAATCGTACTCGATCGCGTAGCCGGGACGCAGGATGAAGGCGTTCTCCATGCCGCGCATCGAGCGCACCAGCGCCAATTGCACGTCGAACGGCAGGCTCGTCGAGATTCCGTTCGGGTAGAACTCGTTGGTCGTCAGGCCTTCCGGCTCCAGGAAGATCTGGTGCGATTCCTTCGAAGCGAAGCGGTGGATCTTGTCCTCGATCGACGGGCAGTAGCGCGGGCCGACGCCTTCGATGACGCCGGTGTACATCGGGCTGCGATCCAGGCCGGCGCGGATGATGTCGTGGGTGCGCTCATTGGTGTGCGTGACCCAGCACGGCACCTGGCGCGGGTGCATCCCCACATTGCCCATGTACGAGAACACCGGCACCGGGTCGAGGTCGCCGGGCTGTTCGGCCAGCACCGAGAAGTCGATGCTGCGGCCATCGATGCGCGGCGGGGTCCCGGTCTTCAGGCGACCTTGCGGCAGCTTGAGTTCTTTCAGGCGCGACGACAGCGACGTCGCAGGAGGATCTCCGGCGCGGCCACCCGAGTAGTTTTGCAGACCCACGTGGATCTTCCCGTCCAGGAAAGTGCCAGCAGTTAGCACAACAGCACGGGCGCGGAAGCTCAGGCCAACCTGCGTGACGGCGCCGACCACGCGATCGCCCTCGACCATCAGGTCGTCGACGGCCTGCTGGAACAGCCACAGATTCGGCTGGTTTTCCAGGCGCGAACGGATCGCCGCCTTGTACAGGACACGGTCTGCCTGCGCCCGGGTAGCGCGCACCGCCGGACCCTTCGACGAGTTCAGGATGCGGAACTGGATGCCAGCCTCATCGGTTGCGATGGCCATGGCGCCGCCGAGGGCATCGACTTCCTTGACCAGGTGGCCCTTGCCGATCCCGCCAATGGATGGATTGCAGGACATGGCGCCAAGGGTTTCGATGTTGTGGGTCAGCAGCAGGGTTTTCTGCCCTGTGCGTGCGGACGCGAGTGCGGCCTCGGTTCCGGCATGGCCGCCGCCGACGACGATGACGTCGAATTCAGTAGGAAATAGCATGGTGGGGAGGTGTGAGGCGATGGGACTAATGCGCGATTATAGATTCTTTTTTCTTGCGGGACTCGGCATCGATGGGAAAACGACGTTTTTTGTTTCACGTGAAACCATGATTCTCCGAATGTGCGGCTTTGTTCCACGTGAAACAGTACAAAAGAAAAGCCGGGATGGTCCCGGCTTCGGTGTTTCACGTGGAACAAAGCTGACTATCTCAGCATCATGTGGGAGCTCACTGTTCCGGCTTACTACCCCAGCTTTGTAAAGGCGTCATAGCCTGTCTTTACAATCAACGCCGACACGACCAGCAGGAACAGCTTGCGCACGAAACCACTGCCATGCTTCAAGGCCAGCCTGGTGCCGACCAGGGAGCCGACAATCTGGCAACCTGCCATCAGCAGGCCTAGCTGCCACAGCAAGTGTCCGCTGACACCGAACCACATCAGTGCCGACAAATTACAGGCGACGTTGACAATCTTTGCGGCAGCCGATGCACTGAGAAAATCGAAGCCAAAAAAGCGAACGAACAGGAACAACAGGAAGCTGCCCGTACCCGGCCCAAAGAAGCCATCGTAAAAACCGATTGCGGCGCCGATACCGATCGCCCAAAGGCGCTCGGTCATCCCGCTGTGCATGGGTGCGTGGACCGCGCCCAGGTCCTTCTTCATGAAGGTGTAGACCGCGACTGCTACCAGGACAAACGGCAGCAAGGCACGCACGACATCGGCGGGAACGCGGGTCACGGTATAGGCGCCGACGAACGACAGCGCGAATGCCGCGACCGCGGCAGGCGCCGCCGTACTCCAGGCGACCCGCACCCGGCGTGCGTAAGTTGCTGCGGCAGAACCGGTGCCAAAAATCGCCGCGAGCTTGTTGGTACCGAGAATGGTTGCAGGCGCTTCTCTCGGTAACAGGGAAAACATGGCTGGAATCTGGATCAGGCCGCCGCCACCGACAACGGCATCGACCAAGCCGGCAGCGAAGGCGGCGCCGCCGAGCCAAACAACATCGATCATGGAAAGCTTTCATGGAAAAGCAGAGCCATGATTTTACGGTAAGCAAGCAGTCATGACATGGCGTCCCCTCGCCCTGCCATTCCCGCATCGGGGCAGCCGTGCCTGCGCAGCTACCGCTCGATCAGCTACTCGCGGACCCCTTTATGCCGCCGAGAAAACACAGCTTACCAGAACGTAAACGCCTGTCCAGGCCCCCTCTGTGGATAAGCAACTTGATATCCACAGGTATCGATTGTGCAGAACTCTGCCTTTTTGCACAGGCAAAAATCTTGTCCAGATTTACCACCAGCGACTCTGCGCAGCAATGCACCGACTTGTCCGTGGCATAAGCCACTGATTTCAATCTCGTAAATCGGGTTGTCCACAGAATGTCGCATCCGTTAACCACTACTATCAACGGTATATACATAGACTGGTTGTAAACCTGACGAGCAACTGAAAAAAAAAATTTATCGGGCTGTCGCCAAATCGCACCCCACCGAAAACCTGGCGTAAACCATTCCCCCTCGCAACTGAACCGCAAAGCGTTTGCAACCGAACACGCCCATGCAGTTCACCCGCTCGGAGGGCTGTGGACAAGCAACTGCATATCCACAGGATTGAATGTGCAGAACCACCCTGTTCGGCCAGCACCCCGATTTCTGTCCAACTTTCCTACAGCGCCAGCACCGGTGTTTTCCAGCCGGTTAACGCGGCCATAAGTGATTGATGTCGTGGACAAATCTCGTTTTATCCACAGAGACGATCGCGTTTACTACTACTATCAATTTGTATACAAGCTATTGGATATAACAAACTAAGAATTCAGTGCCGGCAAAACCAGACCGTCGCCAGGCGACATTTTTGCCACATACGCTTCTAAAAAAAAGCCAGGGTAATCGCAACCACCTGAAATACCTCAGCAACCGCCTTTTCACCTACCGGGCCTGTGGAAAAACCGCTGCATATCCACAGGAGCAGATGTGCAGAACCACGCACTTTTCTGCCAACGCTTTTTTTGTCCACGTTCCGTGCCAGCTGAACGCAGGCTTTGTCCCGCTCAAAAACAGCGTCGTAAACCGTTGATACTGTGGAGTAAACCTGTCTTATCCACAGAGACGCACGCGTTTACCTACTACTATCAATCTTGTATACAACTCTCTTAATTAAATAAGCAAACCAGAAGCAGGCAAAAAAAAAGCGTCTTCCAGTAAGAGGTCGTTCACTGTCTCCAGCAACAACCTCGCTGCCAAAGATTCATGCCTGAATTCGAGACAAGCTGTGTACAATCCGGCCTTTATGCACACACCTTCTGCGAACCCGCATTGGAGACGTCCAGGTCCTTTTCTGCTCGCCCAAGCGATCCAGGCATGTCCACCAGACCGAGAAAAACCAGGAAAACATGCGTTTAGGGATCATCAGCGCGTTGCACGAAGAACAGGCAGGGCTCGTGGAAGCCATGAGAGGGCCCGCCAAGCTCATCCACGGCAAGCGCGAGTACTTTCTCGGACCCCTGTGGGAAATCGACGCTGTGTGCGTCCTATCGCGTATTGGCAAGGTTGCTGCTGCAATGACTGCCACGACGCTTGTGGAAAAGTTCGGAGTTACCCACATCCTGTTCACGGGCGTCGCCGGTGCAGGCGATAAAACGATCAAGGTGGGTGATATCGTGGTGGCGGAATCGCTGGTCCAGCACGATATGGACGCCAGTCCCCTGTTCCCGCGCTTCGAGGTGCCGCTGACCGGCCAGGCGCGTTTCCAGCCCGACCAGCAGCTGTCGCTACGCGTCTCGAGCGCTGCCCATGCTTTCCTGGAAAATGACTTCCTCGATACGGTCGCCCAGTCCGAACGCCAGCAGTTCGGCCTGCGGCAACCCCGCGTGCACCGTGGCCTGATCGCCAGCGGAGACCAGTTCGTCAACGACCGCCTGCGCATCGACGCGATGAACGGCGCCCTGCCCGGCCTGGTGGCGGTCGAGATGGAAGGCGCCGCAGTGGCGCAGGTCTGTCACGAATTGGGCGTGCCGTTCGCCGTGCTGCGCACGATCTCGGACAACGCCAATGAAAACGCGGCCCATGACTTCATGCGCTTCGTGAAGTCGGTGGCCGCGCAATACGCTTTCCACATCACCCGGCGCCTGTGCCAGGATCTGCGGCAATCCCCGCTTCAGGCCAGGAGCGAGTCGGCAGGCGTGTAGTCGTAGCCAAGGGCCTCGGCCACGGCCTCGAAGGTCACCTTGCCCTGGCACACGTTCAGGCCCTGACGCAGATGGGGATCTTCTGCGAGTGCGCGCCGCCAGCCCTTGCCGGCCAGCGCGATTGCATGGCCAATGGTGGCGTTGTTCAGGGCGAATGTCGACGTGCGCGCCACCGCACCCGGCATGTTCGCCACGCAGTAGTGGACCACGCCGTCGACCACGAAGGTCGGATCGGCATGGGTCGTCGCATGCGAGGTCTCGAAGCAGCCGCCCTGGTCGATCGCCACGTCCACCACCACGGCGCCCTTTTTCATGCGCGCGACCATGCCGCGCGTGACCAGTTTGGGCGCCGCAGCGCCCGGCACCAATACGCCGCCGATGACCAGGTCGGCCGACAGCACGGCTTCTTCGAGCGCATGCGCGTTCGAATACAGCGTCGAGATGCGGTTGCCGAACACCAGGTCGAGCTGACGCAGGCGGTCGACGTTCTTGTCCAGTACCGTCACGCGGGCCCCCGTTCCCACCGCCATCTGCAGCGCATTCGTGCCGACCACGCCGGCGCCGATGATGACGATGTGGCCGGCCGCCACGCCCGGCACGCCGCCCAGCAGCAGGCCCATGCCGCCCCTGGATTTTTCCAGGTGCGCCGCGCCGGCCTGGATCGACATGCGGCCCGCCACTTCGCTCATCGGCGCGAGCAGGGGCAAGCCGCCGCCCGGGCCGGTGATCGTCTCGTAGGCTATGCAGATGGCGCCCGACTTGACCAGGGCGGCGGTTTGCTCCGGATCGGGAGCCAGGTGGAGGTAGGTGTAGAGGATCTGGTGTTCGCGCAGCAGCGCGCATTCTTGCGGCTGCGGCTCCTTGACCTTGACGATCATGTCGGCGCGCGCGAAGACCTCTTGCGCGCTGTCGACGATGCTGGCGCCGGCCGCGAGGTAGTGCGCGTCGTCCAGGCCGATGTCGTGGCCGGCGTTTTTCTGGACGATGACCTGGTGGCCGCGATCTACCAGTTCGTGTACCGATGGCGGCGTGAGGCCGACGCGGTATTCGTGGTTCTTGATTTCTTTCGGGACGCCTATCAGCATGGTTGTCTCCTGTTGTGTTGTGGGTGCTGCTCTCCTGCTGGTGTTGAACGCGTGGACGGCATCGCCGTCCACGTGAGGTGGTGATGGGATTCTTACAGGCCCAGGGTCATCAGGCTTGCGTTGCCGCCAGCGGCGGTGGTGTTGACGCAGACGGCGCGTTCGGCCACCAGGCGCCACAGGTCGATCGACTCCTGCGGCTCGGTGTCGACGATACCGACGATCGCGCCGGGACGCGCCGCGAGCTGCGTGCGCAGCAGGCCGGCCAGGCCCGATTCGACCAGGGCGATCGCGATGTCGGCGCCATCGATGTCTTCCTTGCCGATGAAGCGTACGGCGTCCTTCACCGCGGTCGGCAGATTTGCCGGGATCGATTCCGGCGACGGCGCCAGCACCAGCGCGCGGTTGCCGGTGGCGAGTGCGGCTGCCATCTGGTTCAGCAGGCCGACCTGCGTGCCCGGTGCGCACAGCACGGCGCCGCGCGGCGTGAACGACAGGCGATTGCGTTCACCGGTCGGACCGGGCAAGTCCATCGACACCCCATTGAGCGAGGTGCGGGCATAGCCTTCGGCAAGTGCGGCCACGCCCTGCTGGCCATTGGCGCGCAGCCAGCCGATCAGCGATTCGAGCGCGGCTTCGCTCTGGCGCACGTGGTCCATCAACGGCGCGGCGCCACGCTGCAGGCGCTTCAGGTACAGCGGGCCGCCGGCCTTGGGACCGGTGCCCGACTTGCCTTCGCCGCCGAACGGCTGCACGCCCACCACGGCGCCCACGATATTGCGGTTGATGTAGATGTTGCCGACATGCGCGCGCTGCACGATGTAGTCGATGGTTTCATCGATGCGCGAGTGCACGCCCAGCGTCAGGCCGTAGCCGGTGGCGTTGATCGAATCGATCACCTTCGGCAGGTCGGCGCGGCGGTAGCGCACGATGTGCAGCACCGGGCCGAAGACTTCCTGCTTCAGCTCCGCCAGCGAAGCGATCTCCAGGACGGTCGGCGGCACGAAGGTGCCGTAGTCGGTCACCGCGGTCGGCAGTTCGAGCGCGAAGTGGCTGCGCGCGGTCGCCCGGGTGCGCTCGATGTGGGCCAGCAGGTTGCGCTGGGCCTCGGCATCGATCACCGGGCCGATATCGGTCGCCAGGCGGTCCGGGCTGCCCACGCGCAGTTCCTGCATCGCGCCCTTGAGCATCTTGATGGTCTTGTCGGCGATATCGTCCTGCAGGAACAGCACGCGCAGCGCCGAGCAGCGCTGGCCGGCCGAGTCGAAGGCCGAACTCAGGACGTCCTGCACCACCTGCTCAGGCAGCGCCGAGGAGTCGACGATCAGGGCGTTCTGGCCGCCGGTTTCGGCCACCAGCGGAATGTCGATGCCTTCTTTTTCGGCACGCTTGGCCAGGGTGCGGTTGATCAGCTGCGCGACCTCGGTCGAGCCGGTGAAGATCACGCCCTTGATGCGGCTGTCCGAGGTCAGGGCGGCGCCCACGACTTCACCACGGCCCGGCAGCAGCTGCAGCGCGGCGCGCGGGGTGCCGGCTTCCAGGAACAGTTCGACCGCGCGGTAGGCGATCAAGGGCGTCTGCTCGGCCGGCTTGGCCAGCACCACGTTGCCGGCTGCGAGCGCGGCCGCCACCTGGCCGGTGAAGATCGCCAGCGGGAAGTTCCATGGGCTGATGCAGGCGATCGGGCCCAGCGCGCCGGCAGCGCTCGATGCGCGCACCTGCACCGCGTAATAGCGCAGGAAGTCGACCGCCTCGCGCAGTTCTGCGATCGCGTTCGGCAGCGACTTGCCCGCCTCGCGCACGGCCAGGGCCATCAGCTCGACGCCGTTGTGCTCGAACAGGTCGGCAGTGCGTTCCAGAACCGCGGCGCGGTGGGCGGCCGGCGTCGCGGCCCATTCGGCGGCGAAGGCGCTGGCCGCCGCCAGGGCGGTTTCGACGTCGCCGCGCGAGGCTTCCTGCACCTGGCCCACGATGTCGGCCACCTGGGCCGGATTCACCACGTTGGCGGTGGTGCCGGCTTCGAAGCTGCCGGCGGTCAGCGGCGCGGCGATGTGCTGGCGTTGCGTGGCCAGGCCAGTAGCGAGCTTGCCCAGGATGTCTTCGTTGACCAGGTCCATGCCGCTGGAATTCCTGCGCTCGGCGCCGAACATGTCGAGTGGCAGCGGGATCGCGGGATGCGGCTGGCCGGCATTGGCGCGCGCGACCTGGAACGGATCCGTGATCAGGGTGTCGATCGCGACGTTCTCGTCGACGATCTGGTTGACGAACGAGGAGTTGGCGCCGTTTTCCAGCAGGCGGCGCACCAGGTAGGCCAGCAGCGTCTCGTGCGAGCCGACCGGTGCATAGATGCGGCAGGCCTTGTCGAGGTTCTTGCTGCCCACGACCTGGTCGTACAGGGTCTCGCCCATGCCGTGCAGGCACTGGAATTCGTAGTTGCTGACGTTGTCGAGCCGCGCCCAGGTGTAGATGACCGCCAGCGTGTGCGCATTGTGGGTGGCGAACTGCGGATACAGCACGTCGGCCGCGGCCAGCAGCTTGCGGGCGCAGGTCAGGTACGACACGTCGGTGTAGACCTTGCGCGTGTACACCGGATAGCCGGGCATGCCCTCGACCTGGGCGCGCTTGATCTCGGCATCCCAGTAAGCGCCCTTCACCAGCCGCACCATGAATTTCTGGCCGCTGCGCTTGGCCAGGTCGACCAGGTAGTCGATCACGAACGGGCAGCGTTTCTGATAGGCCTGCACCACCAGGCCGATGCCTTCGAAGCCGGCCAGTTCAGGGTCGAACGCCAGCGCCTCGAGCATGTCGAGCGAGATCTCGAGGCGGTCGGCTTCCTCGGCGTCGATATTGATGCCGATGTTGTAGTGCTTGGCCAGCAGGACCAGGCTGCGTACGCGCGGCAGCAGTTCGCCCATCACGCGCGCATATTGTGCGCGGCTGTAGCGCGGATGCAGGGCTGACAGCTTGATCGAGATGCCCGGGCCGTCCTTGATGCCGCGGCCGTTCGAGGCCTTGCCGATCGCATGGATCGCCTGTTCGTACGAGGCGTAGTAGTTCTTCGCATCGAGCTCGGTCAGCGCCGCTTCGCCCAGCATGTCGTAGGAGTAGCGGTAGCCGCGGGTCTCGTTCTCACGACTGTTCTTGAGCGCCTCGTCGATCGTCTGGCCGGTGACGAACTGGTTGCCCAGCATGCGCATCGCCATGTCGACGCCCTTGCGGATCAGCGGTTCGCCGCCCTTGGCGATCATGCGCGTGAGCGCCGAGCCGAGTCCCTGCTCGCTATTGGTCGAGACCAGCTTGCCGGTGATGAGCAGACCCCAGGTGGCGGCATTGACGAACAGCGACGGCGATTCGCCCAGGTGCTTGCGCCAGTCGCCTTTGCTGATCTTGTCGGCGATCAGGCGGTCGGCGGTCTCGCTGTCCGGGATGCGCAGCAGTGCTTCCGCCAGGCACATGAGCGCCACGCCTTCTTCGGACGACAGCGAGAATTCGTGCATCAGCGCGTCCACGCCCGAAGCGCGGGTGCGCTTTTCGCGCACGCTCGACACCAGGCGGTGCGCCAGCGGCTGCGCATCGGCGTCGGGGGTGGCGCCTTGTGCGAGCAGCCACTGGACACTGTCCGCTTCATCGCGGCGATAGGCGGCGGTGATGGCCGCGCGCAGGGGCGTCTGCGCGCGTTTGATTTCAGCGTGGAGGGCGTCGAAAGGGACGAAGGTGGAGGCCGGGGAAGCAGCGATCTGCATGGCTATCTAGTCAAAAGAAAAATACACAACGAAGGCCACCGCACAGCAAAAGCGCCGTCCCACGATTGGTGGCCGGCGCAGATGGAGATTTGGTGGAAATGATTCGATTGTAGAAGGATTTCTTCTGGATTTATTCTGTTTTTAATCCATACTAGCAATAGATAGTTTTTGATGCGACAATCTGGCCGAATAATATTTACGGGAGACACCCGATGTTGGACAAGATCAGCAAGAAGATCCTGGCGGAGCTGCAAAACGATGGCCGCATCAGCAACGTGGAACTGGCGACGCGGGTGAACCTGTCGCCGGCGGCTTGCCTGGAGCGGGTGCGCAAGCTCCATGAGTCCGGCTACATCATGGGTTATACGGCCCAGCTCAATCCGCAGTTGCTGGACGTCTCGCTGCTGGTCTTCATCGAAGTCGTGCTCGACCGTACCACCCCTGAAGTCTTCGACGCCTTCAAGCAGAGCGTGCAGATGATTCCCGAAGTGCTGGAATGCCATATGGTCGCCGGCGGCTTCGACTACCTGGTCAAGGCGCGTGTGAAGGATATGGCGGCCTATCGCGAATTCCTGGGTAAGACGCTGCTGCAGAAAGGCGTGCGCGAAACCCACACCTACGCGGTGATGGAAGAAGTCAAGAATACGACCAAGCTGCCGATTCGCTGAGTACGGCGACGGCGTCAATGCAAAACGGCCAGGCATTTGCCTGGCCGTAATTGTTTCACGTGAAGCATTTCAATGCGGCTGGCGCTGTCAGACGATCTTGCGCACGCCACCCTTCGATGCGCTCTCGGCCATGGCTTCGAGGTTCTTGCGCAGCCAGCGGTGCGCCGGGCTACGGCCATCGCGCTCGTGCCACAGCATGTCCAGGTGAACCGCCGGCAGCTGCAGCGGCAGTTCCTTCCAGATCAGCACATCGGTCATGCCGGTCGACACCATCAGGTGCTTCGGCAGCACGGTGATCAGGTCGGAGTTCGCCACCACCCTGCCCGCCGTGAAGAACTGGTTCACGGTCAGCAGAATGCGGCGCTCGCGGCCCTGCTGGGCCAGCGCCTCGTCGACCAGGCCGTGGGCCCGGCCCGAGAAACTCACCAGCAGGTGATTCGCCTTGCAATAGGTGTCGAGGTCGAGCTTTTCCTTGGCCAGCGGGTGATCCTTGCGCATCACGCATACATAGACGCCGGAGTACAGGCGCTCGTGGCGGATCGGCGAGCCGGTTTCATACGAGAGCTGGGCCGCGACGCCAGGGAAGAAGCCGACCGCCAGGTCGATATCTCCACGCAATAGCATCGGACGGGGTTCGCGCGTGGTCAGCGGCACCATGCGGATGTTCACGCCAGGCGCTTCGCTTTCGATCGAGCGCATCAGGGACGGCAGCCACAAGGCGGCGGTCGCATCGGCCATCGCCATGCGGAAGGTGGCCTGCGCCTTGGAGACGTCGAAGGTTTCCGGCATCACCGCCGCTTCCAACGCCGCCAGGGCCTGGCGCACCGCCGGCCACAGGGCTTCGGCGCGCGGGGTCGGCTTGACGCCATAGGCGGTGCGGATCAGAAGTTCGTCCCCCAGGCTTTCCCGCAATCGCTTGATCGCATTCGATACGGCCGGCTGGGTCATGGCCAGGTGGCCGGCGGCGCGGGTGAGGTTTTGCTCGGTCATCACGGCGTCGAAAACGCGCAGCAAATTCAGGTCAAGCGTCAAAAAGCTCATGGGAACTCAGGAGAGAACGATGTGAATACAAGTGTACAAGGAGAAGTGTACCGCAAATCATTCACAAACAGTATAAGGGCTATCAGGGAACAAAATTAGATTTATATGTTGCGGCGCACTATAGTTCTCAACAATAACAGAACGAGTACATCATGTCTTCCACCGCCATCCTTTATCAAGCCGCCGCTGCCGTTCCCTACACGCAGGTGTTCAGCATGACCGTGTATCTTGCCCTGCTGGCGGGTGTTGTCCTGTTTTTCCGTCCACTGCTTGTCGGCATCGGCCGCGCGCTGTACCTGACCGTGCGCCCACGCCCCGGCAAGACGCCAGCCGCCCGCCGCGCGCTCGATGAGCCGCAGGCCTTCGGCCACACGCTGGCCAACCTCGACACCGTCGATCTCGCCGACGTGCGTGCGATGGGCTTGCGCGACTGATCTTCCCTATTCTTCCCTGACGCGGTCTCCGGAAACGGACACCGCGTTTTTTTCGTCTGTCGTTTCGCAGGCCAAATCAGCTTGTTATCGCCGTCCTGCCCTGTAGAGCGCCAGGATGTGTAGCTACGCATGGTGACTTTGCGTTACCAGCCTTTTCTCGCGCTTTGTATTTAACATATTTCACAAAGAGTTAATATAGCGGAAGAGGAAGAATACTCGTTTACGGTATTTTGGATAAGAATTAGCTTAAGTAAGCAGGAGAAGAGATCACGTACGGAGAAAATGCATGATTCGTGAATCATGGCAGAATTTGAAAATATATTACGAGTAAGACGAATAAAAGGATGAAGATAGCTACGTCTTAGTGGAAAATACATAGCGTTACACACATTTTACAATCTAACCATATAGTAAATTTACTAATGGTAGAGCGGCAGACGCGCGAAAGCAGCAGACTGAAAAGCGCAGACATGCGCAGACCAAGTCTGGGGCGGGGCTACATCGGCAAGGTGATCGCAGGAACGGTGGGTGCAGGCGTGGGCACACGCCGCGTGCCGGGGCTAGCCGGTGCGCGGGTCAGGTACAGCGGTGGGGGATCAGATCAGTCAGGCCGGCTGGGAGGCGCGGGCCTGGAGGAGAAAGCTCAGGCAGCGGCCTTGTCGGCCGTGAGACGTTCGTACTTGATGAGAAGTTCTTCGCGCGATTCGCGCCATTCCGGGTTCAGCGGGATGCATGCGACCGGGCATAGCTGAACACATTGCGGTTCGTCGAAGTGCCCGACGCATTCGGTGCACTTGTGCGGGTCGATCTGGTAATACTCGTCACCCATCGAAATCGCGTCATTCGGGCATTCGGGTTCGCACACGTCGCAGTTGATGCAATCGTCGGTAATCAGGAGGGCCATGGTACGTCCAGTTGGATCAGGCCTTCGGTTGCTGCGCCATGCTGGCGATCTTCTTTTGCAGCCAGCGGTCGACCGAAGGAAAAACGAATTTGGAGACGTCGCCGCCCAGCAGCGCGATCTCGCGCACGATGGTGCCCGAGATGAACTGGTACTGGTCGGACGGGGTCAGGAACATGGTTTCGACATCTGGCAGCAGGTAGCGGTTCATGCCCGCCATCTGGAACTCGTATTCGAAATCGGATACCGCGCGCAGGCCGCGCACGATGACGCGCGCGTCGTGCTTGCGCACGAAGTCCTTGAGCAGGCCGGAGAAGCTTTCCACCTGGACGTTGGGGTAATGGCCAAGCACTTCATTGGCAATATCCAGGCGTTCTTCGAGCGTGAAGAACGGACGCTTGTTCCTGCTGTCGGCAACGCCGACCACCAGGCGGTCGAACAGGCCGGAGGCGCGACGCACCAAATCTTCATGACCGCGGGTGAGCGGATCGAACGTACCTGGATAAACGGCTACAACCATTGCGGCTCCCTGAAAAAAATACACCCGGATAGAACGCGCATTATGCCTGAAAACATGGCATTCGCCCCATGCCGGGGCAGGCTATGCCCAATGAGCGTGCAGTTCTGGCGGCCTCGAGGAAGATTCAGCCGGCTTTTTCTTGCAGCTTCAATAAATGATAGTAGACCATGCCTGCTTTATCTGCACGCACCGCCTCCCAGCCCTGCAACCAGGCGGGCACGTCATCGCTCTCGGTGACCAGCGGCGCCTCGGCTTCCGCATACACCATGCCGCCGTCCTTCAGCAGCGCCACACACAGCGGCAGGGTCTTGGCCAACAGGTCTTGTTGATAAGGTGGATCCAGAAAGATCACGTCGAAGCGCTGGCCGCGGGTGGCCAGGTCGCGCGCCAGGGTCAAGGCGTCGGCGCGCAGGACGGTGACGTTGTCGGCCTTCAGTTTGTCGCGATTGGCTTCCAGCTGGCGCACGGCCGGGAAATGGTTGTCGACCATCGTCACCGCAGCCGCGCCGCGGCTGGCCGCCTCGAAGCCGAGCACGCCGGAGCCGGCGTACAGGTCGAGTACGCTGGCGCGGTCCCAGTCGCTGCCGAGCTGGTGATTGATCCAGTTGAAGACGGTTTCGCGCACGCGGTCCGGCGTGGGGCGCAGGCCAAGGGCGTCGACGACGGGAAGCAGTGTGCGTTTCCAGGCGCCGCCGATGATGCGGACCTGGTGCTGGGCCATGCGCGGCGCGCCGTGAGCCTGGGCGCCGTCGGGCTTGGATTTGATCGACTTTCTTTGCATGGGCGGCACTATAGCACGCAGTTTTAGCGCCGGTTTCGGCCGCCCCGCCCTTCCTTATTTGCCTGCCGCGAGCGCCTCGAAATCATTGATCCAGCCCTGCATGCGCTGCTGTGCATGCGCCTTCTGGTTGGGCGTCGCGATCCGGATCGCGGTCAGGATGTACTTCGTGGTGCTGTCGAGGCTGGCGTCATAGAAGGCCTTGCGCTCGGGCGAATCCATGCGGGTGAACAACTCGCGCATCATGCCCTGGACCTGCACCGTGGTCTGCTCGCGGTTCAGCTTCTTCTGTTGCACTTCGCGCAGCAGCGACAGGATGCGGCGCTGGCGGTACTGGCGTTCTTCGAGCCACTGCTGGTTGTCGAGCGGGCGCGCGTCGGAGGCGCGGCGCAGGGCGGCTTCCTGTTCGTTGCTGAACTTGCCGAACCACAGTTCCATCTGCTCCATCGATTTCTTGAAACGCGCGCGCTGGCGCTTCTCGACGCTGCCGCTCATGAACTTGCGGCGGTAGTCGTCGTTCTTGTCCTTGAACTTGGCTTCGATATTGGCGATCTGCTCGGGCGTGATCGACATCGCCAGCGTGGTGATTTCGGGCACCGCGCGCTGGGCCACGCGTTCGCCGCGCACGCGGATCTCGCGGTAGGCGCCCATCAGGTCGGCCTGGCTGGGATTGCCGGCAAGCTGGCGCTGGAAATTGCCCAGCAGCGCAGCATAGTCGCGCAACTGCGTCTGGCGATGCCATTGGAACAATCCATTGATGTCGCGCTTGGCGACGTCGGCTTGTTGTCCTTCGAAGTCGACATACGAATCCATCCACCAGTAAAGTAAGGTGTCGCCCTGGTTGTACGAGAAGCGTATGGTGCTGCAACCGGCTGCCAGCGCCATCATGGCAATCGCCAGCAGCGCTAGGGTGCGGCGGATAAACGTACCTTGCATGCTAAAATTTTTCATATTTTCAACTTTTTGAGAACGGCTTATGAACGTTGTGATCCTCGCCGCCGGCATGGGAAAGCGCATGCAATCCGCCCTGCCGAAAGTCCTGCATCCACTGGCTGGTAAGCCCCTATTGCGCCACGTCATCGATACCGCCCGTAGCTTGAGTCCGAAGAAATTATGCGTGATCTACGGACATGGCGGCGCAGCGGTGCCCGAGATGGTTGCTTCCCTGGCGCAAGAGACCGGTTTTAATATCGATACCGCGCTGCAGCAGCCACAGCTGGGCACCGGCCACGCGGTGATGCAGGCAGTGCCGCAACTGGACGACGCCGAGACCACGCTGGTGCTGTACGGCGACGTGCCGCTGACCGGCGCCGACACGCTGCGCCGCCTGGTCGACGCCGCCGGCAGCGACCAGCTCGGCATCCTGACGGTGGAGCAGGCCAATCCATTTGGCCTGGGCCGCATCGTGCGCGAGGGCGGCAAGATCGTACGCATCGTCGAAGAAAAAGATGCCAGCGAGGCCGAACGCGCCATCCGGGAGATTAATAGCGGCATCATGGCGATCCCGACCCGCCACCTCAAGAAGTGGCTGGCTGCGCTGTCGAACAATAATGCGCAGGGCGAGTACTACCTGACCGATATCGTGGCCCAGGCAGTGGCGGACGGGGTGCCGGTCGTCTCGAGCCAGCCTGTGGGCGAATGGGAAGTGGCGGGCGTGAACAGCAAGGTGCAGCTGGCCGAGCTCGAGCGTCGTCATCAACTGAACATCGCCCATGCGCTGCTGGAAAAAGGCGTGACCTTGCTGGATCCGTCCCGCATCGACGTGCGCGGCGAACTGATTTGCGGCCGCGATGTCGTGATCGACGTTGGCTGCGTGTTCGAAGGCCGGGTCGAGCTGGCCGATGGCGTCAAGGTCGGCGCCAACTGCGTGCTGGTCGACACCACGGTCGGCATGGGGGCCAACATCAAGCCGTTCTGCCATGTCGAAGGCGCCGTGGTTGGTGCTGCTTCGCAGATCGGCCCGTATGCGCGCCTGCGCCCGGGCACCGAGCTGGGTGAGGACGTGCATGTGGGTAACTTCGTCGAGATCAAGAACAGCACCGTGGCCGCGCACAGCAAGGCCAATCACCTGGCCTATGTGGGCGACGCAACGGTGGGCTCGCGCGTGAACATCGGCGCCGGCGTCATCACCTGCAATTACGACGGCGCCAACAAGTTCCGCACCGTGATCGAAGACGATGTCTTTGTCGGCAGCGACTGCCAGCTGATCGCGCCGGTGACGATCGGCAAGGGGGCGAGTCTGGGCGCCGGCACCACGCTGACCAAGGATGCGCCGGCCGGCAAGCTGACCATCTCGCGCCCCAAGCAAATCACGATCGAAGGCTGGAAGCGCCCTGTGAAAGTGAAGAAGTAATCCACTGGCTGTCTACAGCCTAATCACAGGATATACGCAGCTTATTCCCAGGATAACCACAGGCTAATCCCATGCTTACCCAGTGTTCATCCAGAAGGTCATCCACAATATTATCCACAGGCATGAGCAGCGATATCTACACCTCGACCCGGGTGTCGAACTTGCTGCGGTGGGTGGAAAAATAGGCTTTCACATTGCGCACATTGGCATGCGCCGTGAACAGCCGGTGCGCCAGTGCATGGTAGGCCGGCATGTCGGCCACCTGCACCACCAGCACGAAATCCGGCCCTGGCGAGACGCGGTAGCACTGCAGCACCGCGCTCTCGGCCGCGGCCAGGCGTTCGAACTCCTGCATGCGTTCGGCCGCCTGCACATCGAGCGTGATCTCGACGATGGCCGACAGCCTGCTGCCCACCTTGTCGGGCGCTACGATCGCCACCTGGCGTTCGATGACGCCGCTGTCGGTGAGCTGTTTTACGCGCCGCAAGCAGGTCGGGGGCGAGACATGCACCAGCGCCGCGAGTTCGGTGTTGGTATGCGATGAATCAGTCTGTAAAACGTTCAGGATGCGACGATCAAGGTCGTCGAGGACAGGCAAGCCAGTGGCGCTCATGAAATATCCGATCAAATCTATAAAATAAGTGAAACAATATTTCACGTATCTGTGCATATGAAATAATCTAACAAAATAAAGCGCACACTGAAAGCTTATTTCATTCTGATTGCTCTACGATAAGACTCAACAGAATTCTCTATAAGTGAGGTTAGCCATGTGCGGTATCGTCGGTGCAGTCGCCAAACGCAACATTACCCCGGTCCTGATTGAAGGCCTGAAGCGTCTCGAATACCGGGGCTATGACTCCTGCGGCGTTGCCGTCCACCTGGATGGCCGCCTGACCCGCTCGCGCTCCACCTCGCGCGTGGCCGACCTCGAATCGCAGGTCAAGGAAGCCCATCTCGACGGCTTCACCGGCATCGCCCACACCCGCTGGGCCACCCACGGCGCCCCGGCTTCGCATAACGCCCACCCGCATTTCTCGCCGACCGAAGACAATGCCCGCATCGCGCTGGTCCACAACGGCATCATCGAAAACCACGACGAGCTGCGCGCCGAGCTGACCGGCCTGGGCTACACCTTCACCAGCCAGACCGACACCGAAGTCATCGCCCACCTGGTCGATTACATGTACACGGGCGACCTGTTCGAAACCGTCCAGCAAGCCGTCAAGCGCCTGCACGGCGCCTACGCGATCGCCGTGTTCTGCCGCGAAGAACCGCACCGCGTGATCGCCGCGCGCCAGGGTTCGCCGCTGATCGTCGGCGTCGGCAAGGACGAGAACTTCGTCGCCTCCGACGCGATGGCGCTGGCCGGCACCACCGACCAGATCATCTACCTGGAAGAAGGCGACGTAGTCGACCTGCAGCTGGCGCGCTACTGGATCGTCGACGTCGACGGCCGCCAGGTCGAGCGCGAGGTGAAAACCGTGCATGCCCACACCGGCGCGGCCGAGCTCGGCCCATACCGCCACTATATGCAGAAAGAAATCTTCGAGCAGCCGCGCGTGATCGGCGACACGCTCGAGGGCGTGACCGGCGTGATGCCGGAACTGTTCGGTGACGGCGCCTATCCGGTGTTCAAGAAGATCGACCGCGTGCTGATCCTGGCCTGCGGCACCAGCTATTACGCGGGCCTGACCGCCAAGTACTGGATCGAATCGGTGGCCAAGCTGCCGGTGAACGTCGAGATCGCCAGCGAATACCGCTACCGCGACAGCGTGCCCCATCCGGACACGCTGGTGGTGACCATCTCGCAAAGCGGCGAGACCGCCGATACCCTGGCCGCGCTCAAGCACGCGCGCAGCCTCGGCATGGAACACACGCTGACCATCTGCAACGTCTCGACCAGCGCCATGGTGCGCGAATGCCAGCTGGCCTACATCACCCGCGCCGGCGTCGAAGTCGGCGTGGCCTCGACCAAGGCCTTCACCACCCAGCTGGCCGCCCTGTTCCTCCTGACGCTGACGCTGGCGCAAGTCAACGGCCGCCTGACCGACGCCGAAGAAACCGAGCACCTCAAGATGATGCGCCACCTGCCGGTCGCGCTGTCGTCGGTGCTGGCGCTCGAGCCGCAGATCATCGCCTGGGCCGAGGAATTCGCGCGCAAGGAAAACGCCCTGTTCCTGGGCCGCGGCATCCACTACCCGATCGCACTCGAAGGCGCGCTGAAGCTCAAGGAAATCTCGTACATCCACGCCGAAGCGTACCCAGCCGGCGAACTCAAGCACGGCCCGCTGGCGCTGGTGACCGAAGAGATGCCGGTGGTAACGATCGCACCGAACGATGCGTTGCTGGAAAAGCTGAAATCGAATATGCAGGAAGTGCGCGCCCGCGGCGGCCAGCTGTATGTGTTCGCCGACGTCGATTCGCGCATCACGTCGGGCGACGGCCTGCATGTGATCCGCCTGCCGGAACACTACGGCCTGCTGTCACCGATCCTGCACGTGGCGGCGCTGCAGTTGCTGGCGTATCACACTGCGCTGGCGCGTGGGACCGATGTGGACAAGCCGCGGAATCTGGCGAAGTCGGTGACGGTTGAGTGAGAACGGCGAGGAGCGAGAAAGTGTTTGTGGCGAGCTAATAAAGTTCGCCACAAAAAATAAGGTCTACCACAACAACCCTAGTCTGCCAGAGCGCCTGGAATTTTTCTGGAGCAAAAGGTACGTGTACGGAGCCAGGCTGACAGTCCGCTTTCGGCCTTGGATTCAATCGGCCGGCATAACGAGTTGGCTGAATCGAAAGTCGGTTCCCGCCCTTGGTGACAGTCCGCGACTTTTCCGCTTTGGTGACCTGATATGCTCAGCTGGACGGCCGGGTTCGGCCAAAAGCAGTCGTTGGATGCACGACTACGACGTAGGTATAGAAAAGCCGTCACATCTGATACTGAGCCACAATGACGATAACGTGTGTAAACCGACCGATGAAAACTTGACCTTCGTGTTTGGGAACCCGTGGCGCGCGATCGCCGCCGCATCGGCACTGGCTTTTTTGCAACTGACCGGGGCACAAGCTCAACCTATGGTCGCCGAGGTATACCTGCTCGGACCAATGCCGCGTCAAGTACCCCTGCTGGAGCAATTGCCGCCGCATCGTAGTGAAGTAACTGTCACTACAGGGCGCAATAGCGCCGGCCGTCCTTTTAGTTACAAGGTTATGACGAGCGGTGGCATTGCAGCAGGTGAACTGCCCGCCATCCTGAAGGCAAGCGAACTTCAGAGAATACTGAAGAGGCTACTCATCGAGTACAAGCACTGGATTCCAAAAGAATCTTGGCAGATTCAAATTCATGGGGACGATCGACTCGTCAGAGTGACTTTTCACTTTCCAACGCTGGCTCGTTCTTGCGATCAGCAATGGCTAGTCGCGCACACCCCGTCAGGCTGGATGCGCCTTGATCCGAGCTTTCCCTTGGTTCCAAATTGTGTTCGTGACGGAGCCTACAATTCCGAGTGAGTACGGAGTGGAGTACCTGCTGCAATAACTCATCCCGTGACAATGTCCGCTTCGGGTCGGTTCCGGCCTGTCGCGGCTACCGCTGAATTTTCAACGTGGCAATCTTCTATGCGGCCTCGACCGGGCCGGATCCGGCCAAGAGCGGACTCTACATTTAGGACTGGAAGCACGTAAATGAACCTTCAGCCGGACGAGGAAGTCGCTAAAACGGGTACGTTTTTGTACGATGGGGAAGTTACCTGCGACATACGGATTGTGCGCAGTCCAGTCTGCTATGGATCTGGAGACTATGAAGATCCGCCGGAGATCGCCAATGATCATGAGCGCGAAACCTTCTACATCCAATACGGAAGTACCACCAAACGTGGTCACTACAATGCGGGAGGAGGTGGTTACCCGACACTTTCCGAGGCCATGAATGCAGCAGAGGCCGCTCCCGGTATCGGCAGTTCAGTCCGCTGGCACGATTAATCGGCGATTGTAGCCAGACAGGAGCGAACGTCTGCAATGGGTCGGTTCCGGCCCTTCATGACAGTCCGCGACTTTTCCTGCCCTGGTGACCTGCTATGTTGAGCTCAACGGCCCGGGTTCGGCCAAGAGCGTCTTTCGAGGTTCCCTCTGCAAGCGAACACAAATGAAAACTGGAAAATTCATCCTAGGGGCGTTTGTGCTTGCGCTACTGGTCGCGGTTGGCCTGTGGTTGCGGAATGAAGTGCGAGTAGACAGTTGCTTGGACCGTGGTGGCAGGTGGGATCAAGATCGGCAGATCTGCAAAGGAGCTGCGGAGTAGAACTGCTAGCTCCAACTTCCGCAATGGGTCGACAGCTGCCTGTCCAGACAATCAGTACTACATAGACTCCCTGGCTGAGCAGTGTGTTTCGGCATGGCAGACGCCCCCAACTGGCCTGCGCATTACCAATGCCTTGCTCGCGTGCGCACAGCGGCATCCAGCCACGCAATCGCATGCTGCCCTCCACGTCTGTTCATCGGCGGAAGGCGCTACCACTTCTGCCCTCTTACCGCCACTCACCGACAGCAACGGCAAGAAATCCTCGCTCACGACTTCCGAAACACAATCGCATGCTGAATCGGCAGCGACTTGATGCTGCGTTCCCATTTCAGGCCATGCGCCGTGGCTTCACGCCGTATCTGCTGTTCGCTCATCTTGTGCAGCGGCTTGATCGCGACTGCCGGATCCTCGGCGCGATATTCGACGAAGACGACGCGCCCGCCCGGCTTGAGGGCGGCGACGATGCTGTCGAGGACTTCCGCGGGATAGGCGAGCTCGTGATAGACATCGACCATGATTGCCAGGTCGACGCTGGCCGGCGGCAGTTTGACGGTGGTTTCGCTGCCCAGCACCGAGACCACGTTGCGCACGCCGCGCTTTTCCATCTGTCTATCGAGCATGCCGATCATTTCCGGCTGCACATCGACTGCATAGACACGTCCGCCGGGGCCGACCTGTTTCGCCAGCTGCCACGTGTAGTAGCCGGTGCCGGCGCCGATGTCGGCCACCGTCATGCCGGGCGCCAGCGCCAGTTCCCGCAAAAGCAATTCCGGCCGTTCCTCGCGAGCGCGGCTTTCGCGCTCGAGCCATTGCGCGCCCTCCCATCCCATCACGCCGGCGATCTCACGGCCCATATAGCGCTTGCCAATGCCATCCGCGCTGGGCACGATGCGTTCATAGCGCGTATCGGTGGCCGCTGCCTGTGCCACGGCATCGATACTCGCGGATAACAGCAGCGTCAGCGCTGACAGGCAGGCCAGCAGGGTGGGTAGCGTACGGCGGGTGTGGCAGGTGCGGCCATTGCGCGAGCGGGTGCGGTGCATGATCGGTTTCCATAAGAAGTCGCTGCCTGCAATAGCGTCGGCAGGCTTGCCGTGAATGGGAATGATCAGTGTAGCTGCGTTGGCTGCCCGGCGTGCGTTGGCTACATTGGAATTCTTTCATCACGACAAAGGAGTCGATCGACTTTCGCGTGGCGACTGGCGTCGACGTTTGATTTAGTGAGCACGACGTTTGCTGACGCGTTGCGGCAGACACTATTCGCAAGAACAGCACGCCACGATAGGCCTGTCTTTCAAGATAGCCTGTGGCAGCCTTCATGATTCGTCCACAAGTGTGGTGTCGGCAGATAATAACGTTGCTGCAGCCTACCTTCTTTTTCGACGCCCTTTGGTCGAGTGCAGCTCAGATCCGGGATCGAATCGCTTCCTGTGCGCGGCGAATTACCCCTGAATAGTTTTTCCCTGGATACCACGGCATGCTGGCAAGGGTGTTGAAACCCGGGATCGTTTGCATATGTCGAACCATCCTTTCTCTCATGCGTGGGTCCGGCAATGGACCGCGCAGGGCTTGAACGTTTTCTTGTGCGTGGGCTGGATTGGAAGTACCGGTCAGGCAACAGGTGACTACCGGATTGGCGATTACCCACTTCAAGAAATAGTGCGTCCAGTTTTCGATGCCTAGTTCCCGGGCAAAGCCGGGAACGGCGTGACCTTCCACGATCTTGTGCAGGCGTGCTTTTTCAAGTGGCATGTTCACCAGCACCGCCACGCCTTTTTCTGCTGCGGCAGGCAGGACCCGCTGTTCGGCTCCACGGTTGAATATCGAATAGTTGACCTGTACGAAGTCGATGTCGCGGCGCTCTACCCACGGCGCGAGGATGGCGTGATATTCATTATCGTTCGCCGTCACCCCGGTGTAGCCGATCAGTCCCTCCTTCTTCCATGCCTTCAGGATCGGGAGGACCACGCTGACATTGACCAGGCTATGGCATTGCATCAGGTCGATGCGATCGCGCCACAGGCGATTCATCGACTGCTCCAGGCTTCTGCGCGCGTGGCTCTCGTCGGCCAGGAACTCGCCGGTCGACCAGATCTTGTTCGCGATGAACACGTCCTGCGCCATTCCGGGCATCGTCAGCAAGTCGCCAACACTCGTCTCCGCAGTGCCATATAGAGGCGATGTATCCACCAGGCGCGCGCCCCCGTCGTGGAACGCGTTCAGGACATGGCGTGAATGGTCGCGCTTCTGGCCCGGCAGCAGATCGAAGGTGAGGAAGGTGCCGAGGCCAATGGGCGGAATCGCCACATCGGTCCCCGGGATTGTTCTTGTCAATAGCTTGCTGGCCGTCGGCGCACCCGTTACCTGGGCGAATGCCAATCCAGGATTCACCGAACTGGCGGCAAGGCCGGTTGCGGCCAGCGCGGAACTACGAAGAAAGCGGCGCCGGCCGCTCTCCGGCACATCGATGGTTGTCATACGGTTTTCCTAATATATTGGGTCAATGCCGTGTTCTTCCTGAACGCCAGATGCAGCACGCGACGGAGCGCGATTGAAGTGCCGACCCCTGTCTTCGTCAACAGGCCAATCAGAACGGCGGCGATCATGTGACGCAGGGCGCAGCCCTGTCGTGTTGCGCCGGATTCATCCCTGGGCTCTGCTGGACGAGTGCGCGGATGCCGCTCGACTCGAGGACCCTCACCGATGCGCCGCGGCGCAGCAGGCCGAGCATCGCTTCGCCCAGCAGCTGCGTGCTCAGCACGATACCGGGAGCGAGCCAGCGCAGCAGCGGCAGCACGGGTGCGAGGATGCGGTACAGCACACGGTAGGACCGCGTTCTCGCGCACGCGCCGTGCAGTGGCTGGATCAGGCCCGGACGCAGGATGAAGCTGTTGGCAAAGCGCAGGCGCAGGATCGCGTTTTCGGTTTGTCCACGCACCCGGGCCCACATGCGGCCGTTACGCTCCGTGCTGTCGGCGCCGGCGCTGGATACATACACGAAGACCATGCGTTCATTGATGGCGAACAGCTTGTTAGCCACCGCCAGCGTCAAGCCATGGGTGAGCTTCCTGTACGCGTCAGCGGACATGCCAGAGGAGCTGGCGCCGATGCAAAAGAAACAACCGCTCACGTCTTTCAATTGGGCGCGGTGCTGGTTCAGGTCGAGCAGGTCGTCTGAGACGATCTGGCGCAGTTTCGGGTGACTCAGGTCGAGTTCCTTGCGCACGACGATGATCACTTCCGTGACATCGGACGCAAGCAGGCTTTCGCGCACGGCGCCCTGCCCCACCATCCCGCTTGCGCCAAATATTAGAATCTTCATACTGTTCTCCTGATTAGAGGGGTGTCACTTCCAACTAACTCATCGGCGCTTGAACAATTCACTAGTTACACACTGCGCATCAATCTCATGCGACGAACCGACGTCCAGCGAGCCCTGGTGTTCGCTTGCCTGCTCAGAGAAGAAATCGTTCTAAGGGCGTGTCGCGAAGGCAGCAACGATGAGTACACAAAAAATGGTGATATTCAGCTTTGGCTGCCAGTACTCTATGAAGACGAAGCCGATTGCCAGCCAGCCCAGCCCTGCTGCCAGTGCAAGCACTAGCGCCGGGGTGGCCGCCAGCAAATGCATCGCCTTCCAAGCGACATAGAGTCCAAGCAGGCCGAACATCAGTTGTCCGAGAGATAGCGCCGTATTCAATCCGTAGTACAGCGTCGTTTCCAGGCCGGGTTCGCGCTTTCCTCTCAGGTATTGCGACACCACGTCAGCGCCGAAGTGCAGCACGCCGCTCAGGGCGAGCCAGCCATAGGCTGCGTAAAAAAGATGGTGATGCACGTGGGTTTTCATGACACTGGTGCTTGAACGATTTAATAGATCGATTGCTGCAGATAAGGCGCGCCGCGATATTCGCCGGGGTGAAGGGCGCCATCGCCATCGGCCTGCTGGGAAAAGCTCGTTCCAGTCAGCCGTTCGGATTCGATCCATAACCGTTTGGCCACCTCGCTATCGAGGGCTTGCGCTGGAAGCTTGGCCGGCCCCGGATATCCGCGCACTTCACTAAGCCGGTTTGGCCCGTAGTAACCCGCTGCTTGCGCTTGCGATGCCGTCGCGGCAAATAGCGTGGGCAGCGCGCCGCGAGCAGCAGGCTGGAACAGGAACCAGAGGAATCGGCGCGCCATGCCGGCGGCGCTCCAGGGCCCTGAACCGTTCAGCAATAACTCGGTGCGCGCAATGCCGGGATGGGCCGCGACACTCTGGATGCCCCAGCCTGCTGCGTCGCTGCGGCGCTGTAGTTCCAGTGCAAACATGAGACAAGCAAGCTTCGATTGGCTATACGCGTGCATCGGGTTGTACGACTGCTCGAACTGCAAGTCGTCGAACTGGATTTTTCCATCGCGCCCAGCGATACTCGAGACGCTGACGACACGTGCGCTCATTCCCAGCCGCAGCAGTGGCAGTAGCTGAGCGGTCAGTGCAAAGTGACCCAGGTAGTTGGTTCCCAGCTGCAGCTCGAAACCATCGGCGGTCATCTCGCGCCGGGGCGGTGTCATCACGGCCGCATTGTTGATGAGCAGATCGAGACTGGGCAAGGCGCCCAGCATCCGTATCGAGAATGCTTCAATCGAGTCGAGGCTGGCGAGATCCAGTCGTTCGAAACTGACCTCGGCCTCATGCACCATATGGCGAATCCGATTGATCGCCTCACGCCCTTTCTGCTCGTTGCGTCCGGCGATAATGACCCGCGCCCCGCTTCGGGCCAGCGCCAGCGCACTCTCGAACCCGAGTCCCCCGGTACCGGAAACCACCGCAATGCGACCTTTTTGAGGAGGAATATCTGAAGCTGTCCAGTCATGCATGGTCTTCCCTTCTAAAAATTAGATGTGATCTGGTGCGCACGACGGCCGGCTTGCCGGTACGAGCATGCTGTCAACGCCATATAGCCGGGCAAACCCCGGCAGTGACTGCGGTAGTCCCGTCGGTTCAACCGTACAAGCAGTGGTTTGCGCCAGTCGCCTTGCGTGTGGAAACGGAAGGGCCCATCGCCCGCGCCGCGAGCGCGGCGAATGCATGCGAGTTCAACGAACGCGGTATTCGCGAGCATGACTGCCGTGCCTCCGCACGCGGTGCGATACACGGCCTGTGCGGAGAATTGGCTGGGGCTGGTAAGTGAATTGGGTGGCATGCATGCATGATGCAAGCCCCATTATTACTGCCTACTTACCGGTCTCCACCGTTTTTGAACAATGCACGCTGAAGCATGCACCTGGCCAGACATTGGCTGCGTCGATCGACCAGCCATCGGTTGCGACGATCTCATGACAGATGCACTGGCTCAGGCGGCGCCGGCGGAGAAGCGCGCCAGGATTGCTGCGTGGCGCCGTGGCCAGTCCGACAGCTCGCTCCCGTCGTCGTCCAGGACAGCGCCGATGAAGGCAAGGGATAAAGCCTGCGTGGCCGTCTTGACCCTGGCATTGAGGACGATGCCGCCAGGGGTGCCACGATCCGTGAACATGCTGTGCGAGCCGCCCCGATAGACAGTCAGCCATTTGCGTGTGCTGCCGGTGGCGTCAAAGGTCGCTACCCGATCCTCGGCCGCGCTATAGTAGCCGGGGATATGGATCACATCGTCGGTGCAGGTAATGTGCAGGCTGGGGATCGTCACTGCCTGCAGGATCTTGTGCGGCTCGGGCTCACCGTAAAAAGGTGGAGCGGAGATGACGATGGCGGCGCGGATCCGCGCGTCGCGCAGGTCAAGCGGTCTCCCGTTGCGCTGCACTTGTGCCCCGCTGGCCAGCAGCGTGGTATTCGCGCCATAGCTGTGCCCGGCTGCGATGATGCGGCCGGCGTCGATGCGTGTCCCGAGCGGGCTGTCGAGTAGCGTATCGAGCACGAAACCGACATCGTGCGCGCGTTCCAAGGCTTCGTCCTCCCGGGCCGCCTGCCGCAAGCGCTGGACGACATTGAAAATGTTCCCACTCCACAATTGACTATCGCTGCCCACGTGTTGCATGTGCAGGCTCGCGATGCCATTGCTGGCGAAATGCTGTCCAAGCCAGCTGTAGCCACGCCGCGAACCTCCGATGCCATGCGAGAAGACCACCAGGGGCACCGAATGCAGGGTCTCCGGAAGATAGAGCCGGACGGGCACGCCACGCTTGCGCCCGACATCGACCCAGGTCATGTCGAGCGTGGCAAAAGACGGCTGATGCGCAGGCGCAGCCCTCGCTGACAGCGTTGGCCCCATGGCGCCTGCGAGCAGCGTGGCGCCAGCGCAGCGCAGCAGATTCCTGCGTGTGCGATCCGTATGCGGGCCCGGTACCCGCGGCCGATCCAGCGCATGCGCATGCTCCATGCCGGCTTGGCTGCTGCTCAGGTGCAGCCCCGGGATGCGTTCCTTCTGGTCGGCCATGCGTAGTCCTTCGAAGCATAAAGATTGCCATATTGAAGGACCACGCATTACCCGATTCTTACTGCACAGTGTTTTTGCCGTGCTTGGCGCAACATTACTGGCCTTGCGGAAGCGCCGCCAGTCGTCACTGCCGTACTGGCTGCCCTGGTCTGACTGCACAAGGACAGGATTCCCGGGCTTGCGCCGCCAGGCTGCCATCAGCAAAGCGTCGATCGCTAGCGCGCGACAAGGTCGACGTCATCGACCAACCTGCGACCTTGCGTGCAAACAGGTCGACCACGACGGCGCATGTACCGCCGGGTTCTCGCAGGTCGCCCAGGACGCGCTCGGCGCCATCGACGCCACCGCTGGCCGAATATCTGCAGGAGCGCGTTAATCACGCGTCTACAGTTCCCCTGTCCGCAATCGAATTGGCAATATCGGACGATCGATCAAGCTGCTCTTTGAGTTGGTCGAGCTTGCCCGACGTCCAGTTCAGCGCGTCGTCGCCGAAAATATACCGCTGCGGCGGCCTGGGCAGGGCTGCAAGTTCGACGATGGTTGCCGCCAGCACGGCCGGGTCGCCGGGCTGTCGATGGTTCGCGTCCTTGATGAACGCCTGAAACTGAGCAATTGCCTCAGCATATTCGGGAATGTCGATGTCGCCGTGGCGCGCCGACTGTGGATCGAGGAAATCCGTATTCATCATTCCCGGCTCGATGATGAGCGATTTAATCCCCAGTGGCTCAATTTCTTGAGCGAGCCCTTCGATCCAGCCCTCGAGGGCGAACTTCGATGCGGAATACACCGATCCACCTGGATTAGCGACCAGTCCATTGACTGAAGAAATGGTGACGATCAGCCCCGCCCGATGCGCGCGCATCGAGGGCAGGACGGCGCGGGTCACATGCATCGCGCCGAACAGATTGGTGTCGAACTGTGCACGGACATGCTCGTCGCTAATGGTCTCGAACCAGCCAAGCTGGGCGCGGCCAGCATTATTCACCAGGACATCGATGCGTCCGAAACGCGCGGTCGCTTCTTGTACAGCACGAACGGCAGCATCCGGATCGGTGACGTCCAGCGCGACGACGTGCAGCCGCTCGCCGTGTTCGCCCAGCGAATCGGCGAGCCCATCGATCGTCCTGCCCGTTGCCACGACCATATCACCCGCGCGCAGTGCGGCGGCAGCGATGTCGAAACCCAGGCCTCGGCTGGCGCCGGTAATGAACCAAACTTTTTTCACGAGATACTCCTGATGAGTGCAGAGGGACGAATTGTAGTGTTGATTCTTATGATAAATTCATGAGTTCTTAATGAGCCTTAGTAGAGGAACTACTGAATGCTGCAAGATGTCCTTGGCGACCTGTATGCGTTTCGTGTGGTCGCAGCCGAGCGCAGCATCACGCGCGCTGCGCGGCGGCTCGGGGTCACGCAATCGGCGCTCAGTCAGACGATCAAGCGCCTGGAACACCACCTGGGAATCAAGCTGCTGGCGCGCACCACGCGCAGTGTCGCGCCAACCCAGGCGGGAGAGCAGCTGCTCAAGACCTTGATCCCGGCGCTCGCCGACATCCACGCGCAGATCGACGCCTTGACCGACCTGAATGAACGCCCGGCGGGGACGGTGCGGATCACGTCGGGCAAGCACGCCGCGACGACCATTCTGTGGCCAGCAGTGTCCCGTTTGATGAAGACGCATCCCGATATCAAGGTCGAGATCGATGTCGACTCGACCTACCTGGACATCGTCGCCAAGCAGTTCGATGCCGGGATCCGCCTGGGTGAGAGCGTCGAGCAGGACATGGTGGCGGTTCCCATCGGTCCGCCGCTGCGCACGGCCGTCGTGGCAGCGCCTGCATACCTGGCCTTGAACGGGCGTCCGGAAACGCCGCGCGACCTGTCGGCGCATCAGTGCATCTGCTTTCGCTCGGCCAGCGGCGAACTGTATGGATGGGAATTCGGCAAGGACGGCCGGGCGCTCACTGTCCGGGTCGGACATGGCCCGGTCGTTAATGACGGAGAGTTGATGATCGAGGCGGCGGTGGAAGGCTTCGGGCTCGCACACCTGATGGAAGATATGGTCGAAGCGCATCTGGCCGATGGCAGACTGGTCCGCGTACTCGACGACTGGTGCATGCCCTTCGCTGGATACCATCTTTATTATCCGAGCCGCCGTCAGCAAACCCAGGCATTCAGGCTTGTCGTGCAGGCACTGACGGGACAGCCTTGACAAGGTAGCGCGACTTCAACAAGCGCCCTTGGCCACCTGTCCGACTGCGCGCTGCCGGCGCCCGGGTCTGCACGCGCGCGCCTTGGAGTGCCGTCAATATCACGATGTCATTCTTATTCGCTACAAAACAATTACCGAAGACGTCTTTTCCACACAGATCGTCGGTTCGCAGTTGACAACAATTTCCTCTAAGAACTAACTATCGTATAGTGGAGTTCTCGATTGATGCGTTGCCGGACGGATTGCCGACGGTGTTGTCGCGCCCTCTTCCACGCGTCTTGCGATGGCCGTATACGCCAGTGGCCGCCATGCGGTGCCGGTCCCGGAGCGGGCGCCGCCCACGCCTGCGCTGTGCCGGCTTCGCGCGCTTTGCCGCAATCGACAATTCCGCGTTACGGCCTGTCCGGCGCCTCACTTTTTTCGACTTGCCCATGAATGCCGAGAATCCCGATCTGATGTACCGCCTGCTCGTGCAGGGCGTGGTCGACTACGCGATCTACATGCTCACGCCCGACGGCGTGGTCTCGAGCTGGAACGTCGGCGCGCAGCGCGCCAAAGGCTATACCGACGCCGAGATCGTCGGCCAGCATTACTCCCGCTTCTACCGCGACCAGGACCTGCAGGCCGGCTTGCCGGCCAAGAACCTCGAGATCGCCACCCGCACCGGCCGCTTCGAAGACCAGGGCTGGCGCGTGCGCAAGGACGGCAGCGCGTTCTGGGCCCACGTCGTGATCGACGCCATCCAGGACGATCACGGCAAGCTGCTCGGCTTTGCCAAGATCACGCGCGACATTACCGAGCGCTACCAGCAGCAGCGCAAGCTGGTCGAGGCCAAGGACCTGGCCGAGACTTATAGCCGACAGATGGGCTCGCTGTCGCACTTCCTCGACTCGGTGATCGCCAACATCCCGGCCAGCGTGCTGGTGCTGGAAGTCGATAGCGGCGCCATCCTGCTGGCCAACCAGCAGGCCCAGCGCCTGTTCGCCCAGGCCGCTGTCGACCTGAAAGGCCTGGTCGCCAGCGAATGCCTGAGCGCCGGCGTGGCCGAGTACATCGGCCGCCAGGCGGCGAACACCTCGCCCGGTAGTGGTGGCCTCGACGACGCGGTGCTGGTCGAGACCGCGGTCGGTGCGCGCAGCCTGCGCAGCCGCACGGTGATGGGCAAGCAGCCCGACGGCGGCGGCGACTACGTCCTGATCATCACCGAGGACGTCACCGACGAGCTGGCCGCCTACGCCCAGATCCACCACATGGCCCAGCACGACGGCCTGACCAACCTGCCCAACCGCAACCTGTTCAACCAGCGCATGAACCTGGCGCTCACGCACAGCGCACACGACGATTCCAGCGTGGCCATCCTGTGCCTCGACCTGGACAACTTCAAGAACATCAACGATGCCTACGGCCATGGCTTCGGCGACAAGATCCTGTTGACGCTGGCGGGCCGCCTGCGCAAATGCCTGCGCGACCAGGATACGCTGGCCCGCCTCGGCGGCGACGAGTTCGCCGTCGTGCTGCCGCGCGTCAAACGGCTGGAAGAAGCGCAGCAGGCGGCCCAGCGCCTGATCGAAGCGGTCGCGCCCGCGTTCTCGATCGATGGCCACAGCTTCTCGGTCGGCATCAGCATCGGCATTGCCCTCTCGGCGCAGGGAGGCGGTACGGGCGAGCAATTGCTGCAGCATGGGGACATGGCCTTGTATGAAGCCAAGCGCAGGGGCCGCAACCGCCACGAAGTGTTCCGCCCCGAACTGGAAGCGGCGGCGCGCGTGCGGCGCCAGATCGAGATCGACCTGCGCCGCGCGCTGCACCGCGGCGAATTGCAGATGTACTACCAGCCGATCATCGAAAAAGCCGGCATCCGCATCTCGGGCTACGAGGCGCTGATGCGCTGGCAGCATCCGGAACGCGGTTCGATCCCACCGATGGACTTCATCCCGATCGCCGAAGAAACCGGCCTGATCCACGAGCTGGGCGTGCGCGCGCTCAACCTGGCCTGCCAGGAAGCGGCGACCTGGACCAACGGCGAGACGATCGCCGTCAACCTGTCGCCGATCCAGTTCAAGAGCACCGAGCTGGTCAGCATGGTGGCGCTGGCGCTGGCCGATTCCGGCCTCAATGCCGGGCGCCTCGAACTCGAAATCACCGAGTCGGTCCTGCTCGACAATAGCGACGGCAATATCCGCACATTGAAGGCGCTGAAGAAGCTGGGCGTGCGCATTTCGCTCGACGATTTCGGCACCGGTTACTCGTCGCTGAGCTATCTGCGCTCCTTCCCCTTCGACAAGATCAAGATCGACAAATCTTTCGTACAAGAGATCGGGGAAAGCCGCGAAGCCATGGCCATCATCCGCGCCATCATGGGCTTGAGCAGCAGCCTGCTGATCGAAACCACGGCCGAAGGTGTCGAGACCGAGGAGCAATTCCAGCAGCTGATGGCAGAAGGTTGCTCGCATTTCCAGGGCTACCTGTTTGGGCGCCCCGAAGCCGCGGAAAACCGCGTCCAGCAGCTCGGCGAGCGGGTCGCGGGACAGTAATCCGCGCTGTCCAGCCAGCCTCTCGGTACTACTACTTAGCGCGCCACAGCTTGAATACTGAGAGTACGATATTTAACGGGGGACGCCCAAGCAAGCCTGATTTGTTTGGGCTATACTCCGCTCAGTCCTCTATAGGACTTCCCGCTTGACGGACGCCAGGGATATCGACTGGCCTGCCTGACTCACCGAGTCATCGCTTCATATCCTTGATCGCGGCGAAGCCGGCCCGGCTTGTCATACAAGCCAGCAACCGCCGTTTCGCTTTCGCTATCGCGTCGGTTGCCGAGGCTTGTTGCTGTCCTCAAACCGCGACAGGTCCCGACAACCCGTTCCTTACCGGTGCTTCCCTACCGCTGCCGCGGCGGGGATCGTTTCCCCTACCGAACCGTCGAATTTTTAAATCAGATGTTGCATGCCAGGCCATCGCAAACATTTTTCAGGTGATACTCGTATGCGCAACTCGCTATTAGTCGTCCTCTCTTGCCTTATCGTCGCTTCGTGCACGAAGGCGCCCGCCCCCTCCAATGAAAAGCCGGTCGATGTCGTCCTGATCGGCGCCGGCGTCATGAGCGCCACCCTCGGCACCATGCTGAAGGAACTGGACCCGGAACTGACCATCGAGATGTTCGAACGCATGGACGCCGTGTCGGTCGAAAGCTCGGATGCGATGAACAACGCCGGCACCGGTCACTCCGGTTTCGCCGAGCTCAACTACACTCCGGAACTGCCGGATGGTTCCATCGACACCAAGAAGGCCGTCGATATCAACGAACAGTTCGAAGTGTCGAAGCAGTTCTGGGCCTACCAGGTGCAGAAGCAATACCTGGGCGCGCCGAACACCTTCATCAACAACGTGCCGCACATGGCCTTCGTCTGGGGTGACGACAACATCACCTACCTGCGCAAGCGCTACGCCGCCCTGCAGAAGGAAAACCTGTTCAAGGGCATGTTGTACACCGAAGACCACGCCAGGATCCGTGAGTGGGCGCCGCTGGTCATGAACGGCCGCGATGCGAGCCAGAAAGTGGCCGCGACCCGCATGGACATCGGTACCGACGTCAACTACGGCACCCTGACCCGCAGCATGGTCAAGCACCTGACCGGCACCCACGGCATGGCGCTGCACCTGCGCAGCCAGGTCGAAGACATCAAGCGCGGCAAGGATGGCCTGTGGAACGTCACCGTCAAGAACCTGGCGGACGACAAGCTCAGGACCGTGAGCGCTAAGTTCGTGTTCATCGGCGCCGGCGGTGGCGCGCTGCCGCTGCTGGAAAAGACCGGCATCCCCGAAGCCCGCGGCTACGGCGGCGTCCCGGTCGGCGGCCAGTGGCTGGTGACCACCAACCAGGCGCTGATCGATGCGCACCACGCCAAGGTCTACGGCAAGGCGTCGGTCGGCTCGCCGCCGATGTCGGTGCCGCACCTGGATACCCGCATCATCGACGGCAAGAAAGCCCTCCTGTTCGGACCATTCGCCACCTTCTCGACCAAGTTCCTCAAAAACGGTTCGTGGACCGACTTGCCCGCTTCGATCGGCACCGGCAATGTGCGTCCGATGGTCCAGGCAGGCGTGGATAACATCCCGCTGACCAAGTACCTGGTGGAGCAGGTGATGAATTCGCAGGAAGACCGCGTGGCGACCCTGCGCGAATACTTCCCGCAAGCCAAGATGGAAGACTGGGAACTGGTCAACGCCGGCCAGCGCGTCCAGATCGTCAAGGACGACCCGGCCAAGGGCGGCCTGCTGCAGTTTGGCACTGAAGTGGTCGCATCGGCCGACGGTTCCATGACCGCGCTGCTGGGCGCCTCGCCGGGCGCGTCGACCGCGGCCCCGATCATGCTGAAAGTGCTCAAGGCATCGGCCTTCAAGACCAAGCTGGAAACGCCTGCATGGCAAGCCAAGATGAAGGAAATGATTCCTTCGTACGGCCGCAAGCTGAACGACGATCCGGCCCTGGCCAACCAGATCCGCCAGCAGAGCAGCGCTGCGCTGGGCCTGAAAGCGTTCACGCTGGACGTGCCGGCGGCAAGCCAGGAGTAAATGCAAGAATGCCTGCGGCGGCTGCCGCAGCGCATGAAAAAGCCCCGGTGCTCGGCAGCACCTGAACTGACCCCCGAAAGTTGGACACCAACTTTTGGGGGTTTTTTCATGACAAAGTACGATGAGCGATTCAAGCTCGCAGTAGTTCAGCAATACTTGGATGGCGGAGGCGGCTACACGACGCTGGCGCATCGGCACGGGTTGGTCAAATCGTTGGTGAGACGTTGGGTTGAGCGGTACCGCCTGCGTGGCGCGGACGCATTCAAGAAGAAGTTCAGCCACTACAGCGGCGAGTTCAAACTGTCGGTCTTGCGGCACATGTGGGAAAATGAGCTGTCATACGGCCAGACGGCCGTGCAGTTCGATATTCGCAATCCTGGTGTTCTCAGTGTCTGGGAGCGTAGTTTTCATAGCGGCGGACTGGATGCATTGAAACCACGTCCACGAGGAAGAGCTACGGCAATGACCATCCCGGCAGTAAAGCCTGACACCCTCTCCAGTGACGGGACGCGCTCCCAGGAAGACTTGCTGGCCGAGCTAGCCTACCTGCGCATGGAGAATGCCTACCTAAAAAAGTTACAAGCCTTAGTTCAAGCCCGCCCAAAGCAAGTGCCGCCGAAAAAGCGCAAGTAGTGCAGGAACTAAGGCAGCAACACCCGATTGACGGCTTGCTCAAGCTATCGCAGCTGCCGCGCAGCACGTTCTACTACCAGCTGGGTTTGCTAAAGCGGGACGACAAGTATGGCGAGCTAAAAGAGGCGATCAAAACCATCTTTGAGCGGCATAAGGGGCGCTATGGCTACCGGCGCATCACGTCTGCCGTGCGACGGTCGGGGCACCCGGTCAATCACAAGGTGGTGCAGCGCCTGATGGGCGTGCTGGGCCTGAAATCTTTGGTGCGACCGAAGAAATACCGATCGTTCAAGGGCGAGGTAGGACAGGTGGCGCCTAACGAGTTGCAGCGTCAGTTCAAGGCTGAAACGGCCAATCAGAAGTGGGTGACGGATGTGACTGAATTTAACGTCGCCGGCGAAAAGCTGTATCTGTCGCCTGTACTGGACCTGTACAACGGTGAAATCATCGCCTTCGAAACCAGCAAACGCCCCGTCTTCGACATGGTGAGCACGATGCTCAGGAAAGCCACGGCCAAGCTACGGCCGCATGAGAAACCACTGCTTCACAGCGATCAGGGATGGCAGTACCGGATGCCGGCCTACCAGCGTCAATTGCGGGAGCGGGAACTCGTGCAGAGCATGTCCCGCAAGGGCAACTGTCACGACAACGCAGCAATGGAAAGCTTCTTCGGCGTGCTCAAGTCCGAGTTCTTTTACCTGAACAAATTCGATAGCGTGGATGCGTTACAGGATGGCTTGGCCGAGTACATCCATTATTACAATCACGACCGTATCAAGCTCAAGCTAAAAGGCCTGAGTCCTGTTCAATACAGGACCCAGGCCTTGGCTGCCTAGAGAACTTAACCGTCCAACTTTATGGGGTCAGTTCA
>Ga0265780_10001114_pt1 | contig 39301 bp, 21 predicted proteins | sample P1T30metagenome_FD_192432 | JGI IMG/M metagenome (GOLD analysis project Ga0265780, IMG submission 192432) | Plant litter microbial communities from East Loma Ridge, Irvine, California - P1 T30 | ecosystem: Environmental > Terrestrial > Plant litter > Unclassified | place: USA: California...
CAGTTGACACAGGCTTGGAGGTACCAACACTCGATACCGACTTAGTAGTACTAGCCCCTCCGCCAAAGCCCAGCCCAAGACTGATACTGACTTTGACCGGCGAGTCGATGTCCACAACAACACCCGGCTGGCCCACCGAGACGCCCACACTAGCAAGTGGCCCAAGATCCAATCCGATGTTGATCGGCTGTCCAACCGTCGGCTTGCTCACCGTCGCACTGGGCGTAGCGACAACGACAGGTCCATGGCCCAGGTTTAGGTCCAAACCCGGTAGAATCGGCTTCAGAAACCCGCTGATCTGTCTCTTCTGCATGCCCTCGTCGCCAAATCCAACGCCAAAAGGCTCCGCGGGTGCGTTCGGGTCGCCGAAGTTGGTGTTGCCGCCGATAGCGGCGAGGCTGGAGCCTTTGACGCTGAGAAGGACGCGCTTGCCGAGAGATTGACAGTGTTGGACTTCGATGCCGAGCGCGGAGCAGTCGAGTAGGCCGGGTGCTTGGATTGCTTGACGGGCGTTGGGGACGGTGCAGCCCGGGAAGGGGAAGAGGGCGGGGTAGGCTGCGGGGCCGTAGAAGCGGGAGATTAGGGGGAGGGTGAGTGTGTGGACGTCTGGGGTGTTTTCGCAGAGGTTGCGGAGGGAGAGAAGGCCTGTGGGGTTTGTTAGAATAGAAGATCTAGAGATTGGGTGAGTGGGTGAGAGAGACATATTGAGGGAGTTGGGAAAAGAGAGAAGAGAGAAGAGAAGAAAGTAATACCATGGGACACAGAGAGAGAGAGAAGGATGAGAAAAGACACAGACACATGCAAGAAAACCGCAAACTACACGAGAAGGTCCAAAAGTATCACCATGATGCATCATTTAGGCGCATTAAAGTAACTACATTAGGACCTCCCATAGCGTAAAAACATATCGCTCCGACATCATCTTCATCATCACTCTGCCCCCTTCCATCTCATCTCGTTCAAACCCCATCCAGCTCTTTCATTCTTCATGCAATCGTCGCAAGATTCGCTTTCGTACCGATCATGACATGCCATAATTCGCAACTTTAAGAGACAGACAAAATTCCAAACGATGCATGTACGAGGAAAAAAAGCAGTTTAACGGCCGTATCCTCCAGTGGGCAGGGGAATTATCACGCTCAACGTACCGGCATCAACGACCTCGGGCGTCTCGACGGGAAGGATCACAGTTGCGGAGGCGGTCGCGGTCTCGGTCTCGGTGACGACGATCGAGGTGGTGTTGGCGTAAGGCGCCGCAGCGTCAGATGCGTAGGAAGAGACCGGGAGTCCAGTTCCGACGGACACAGGCGCTGAGATAGCTTCAGTGGTCTGGATGGGAAGGACGGCGCTCTCGACGGCGGTGGTGTTGGCGTAAGGCGCAGCGGGGATGGCAACTGTGACGGCGACGCTGCTTCCAGGGACACCGGTGACGGTGATGGGGATGAAGGTAACGCTTCCCTCAACGGCCTCGGCGGTGGTAGACACATTCGCGTCAGGGTAGGTGACATTGATGGGGCTGGGGAGAGGGACAGCGGTCACCAGGAGGGGAGCTGAAGGGTAGACGGCGCCGCTGGGTCCGCTAGCGTAAGTGGTGTTGGGGTACAACGGGCTGGCGGCGATGGGGAGATCGGTGCCAGCTGGGAGGCTGCCAGTACCGGTCGCAAGAGGGGCGACAGCGCTGGAGCCAGTGCCATAAGTCGCACCAGTTCCGTATCCAGTGCCGTAGCCGGTGCCGTAGGGGATGCCAGTTGCGTTGGAAACAGCAGTCTGGATTGGAAGGACGGCGGTAGCGCCAGTTCCAAGGGGAGCGGAGATGGCGGTTCCGAGAGGAGCGCTGGATCCAGTTCCAACGGGTGCAACAGAGGCGGTAGGCTCGCCGTAGGTTGCGTTGGGCCAGAGAGGTGTGCCGATAATGACAATGGGGACACCAGTTCCGGCAGAAACTGAGGGCGCGGTGCCAGTGCCAACAATGGGAACGGGGTACACGGTCGAGGTGAGAACAACAAGACTGGTCGAGGTGGCGTTCTCAGTCACAGGAGCAGTGCCGTTGATGAGAGGAATCGTCACGTTGATAACGGGAAGAGTTGTCTCGATGGGAAGCGCGATTCCAGTTCCTGAGGGCAGGCTCGAGTTCACGGGTGCCGGGACGCCAGTGGAAAGCGGGTTGGTGCTGAACCATCCCGTAATGTTAGCAGCGGTGGGCACCGGGCCACCATAGCCTGTAGTGGCATTGAGGACAGGGAAAGGAGGCGAAGTTCCGGTAGCTGAAGCAGTCTCAATGGCAGAGGCAGAGGCAGTTTCTGACTCAGTCACGAAGATGGGTGTGAGGAAACTCGCGTTGATGGCGCTGGACATGTCTCCAATCGGCAGAATGGACATGATTATCTCGGCCTCAGAAGAAGGGGCAGGAGTGGTGGACGGGTACAGGGAGACTACAATCGGGGTAGGAGTTGCTGAAGGATCAGCGGGGATGACGATCTCGATAGCGGACGAGACGGGGCTGGTAGGGTTCGCAGGCGTAGGCGTGACGGTGATGGTTACAGCAGCGGGCTCGCTGTCGTCGTCATCCCTGGGTCCAAACAGGCGAGTGAAGAAGTCCCTGAAAACCTCCCATGCAGTGCGGTTGTTGAGCTCGTCGCTGATGTCCTCGAAGAAGTTGGTCGGGTTCGTGGCAGCGGCGTTGGCAGCGGCTTGGATAGCCTCAGCTGCGAGCTGAGCGTTCTGCACGGGAGATGCATCGCGGGCATCGAGCACCTCGTGAGGGAGTGCTGCGGCGTTGGCGATGCTGGTCGCCAGCATAATAGAAATTAGTGCGCGCATAGCGGCCTTGGAGCATGTGGGTGACATGACTGCTACTTGCTCCTTGAGAAACGAATGACAAAAGAAGCGAGTGACTGGAGTAAGTAGGAAGAATATGCTATCATGATGTCGAGTTGGTATATATGGCGTTGCAAGTAAGGGAGGGTGGCGAACATCGCAACATGGCAAGGGAGGAATGAATTCACCGAAGTGGCTTGGACGCAATCCGGCTAGGTGGGCAATAATTTTGCATGAAAGTGTTGAGTGTTGCAGAAGGGCGATGGAGGATGGCAGGGTGGTCGTGCCACAATCGACGCGATGTTTGCATTCCTAGGGATAAGATGGCCAGACGCGAGCATTCCCATTCCACGTTGGAGACTCATGCGAGCCACATGCCAAATAGCTGCCGCTATCGTTTCAGAGATAAGTTCCCGCAATGACTGGATCCTAGATGGTTAACACACTTTGTAGAGTGCAATGCGCGTTGGTGAGGCACGCCGCAAAGCGGATCCTAGAGGCAGGTCCCTCTGTAGACGCGACTTAAAATTGTTGCCACAGGAGCGAATCAGACTAGGTCTCGGCATCGGTGTCCGCTTACACCAGTTGCTTGATTCCCGTATGCACGGTAATCGAGACGCTAGCTGTCTTGAGGATGCCTTGCAGAGGACTAGGCTGGTCACACTTAGATCGCCCATATGCACAGGGACCATATTACTTATTACAGCTTGCATTAATCAAGCGACAGGTGCGCCTGACACAGCGTTCACAGCGAGCTGGCCAGACTACAACGTCCTGCCTAGGCCCATGATCCCACTGCAAACTGACTTGATCGCATCCGCCGCTCGCCCACCGAGTCATTTTCAATATCCAGAACACCAGCGAGCGCAATCTCGCACGACATGTCGAGTGGTATCATCCTTGTCCCAACGTCATTCCAAAATGCAGATCCTTGCGCCGTTCCTCATCAAACCATACAATCGTCATGTTCATCAATTCTGTCTGTGACACCTTTCGATGCAATCAGCAGCAGCTTGCAGCTCGCATCAGATCTTCCCCTTCAGTTTCTTGTACTCAGTGACCTCAAACCTCGTCGGGCGGCCCTCAGGTCCATCTCCATATCTTATCATGTGTTGACCAGGACACCGCTCGAGCGTAAAGAGATGAATTTGTTTCTCCTTGTCGACGAGCTCGTAGGTCTTAGCTGTGTAGAGTCCATCGTAGCGAAGGCCGATCTCAGGGCGATACTTGTTCTTAGTTGGAAGATGATGTGATCGAATAACCCGAATCACGTTGCCAAGGGTGCAAGACGTGATCATATGCTGGGTAGCCTCGGTAGGGGTGAAGTTCTTGCCTTCTGTTCCGCTGTAGACGATGGTGTCACCATCATCTCTGTCATTGTACCCTCCACCGCCCGAGAGCACGATGCTGTATGTCCCTTTTTCCCTTTCGCCAAATATGCCACCTTGCGAACTACCATGTGCTCCGTCACGAACGGTGCAAAGCTGACTTGGCCAGCATTGACCTAAGACTAGGCCATCATCACCATAACGTTTCGCATTTGGTGGATGTTCAACCTTGTATTCCGGATCTAGTCGGTCGCTTGTCCGGTTCGAGTCGTTCGCCATCGTCTTGATACCGCGGAGAACATTTTTCTCAAAGTCCTGTCTCATCCACCTGACGTACAGCTGGTATGCATCAGCCTTGAGATCCCAAGGAAAATCAGCATCCTCTGCAAAGATGCGGGGCAGTCCATTCTCAACAGCCAGAATGCGAACTGTCTTCACTACGTATTTGTCAACGTCTAAGAACTCTGCCTTGTGGACATGATCTCGAAGCTCGTTGGTATAATTGTCGAGCTTCTTCCGATTTAACGGCTTGGCACGCATCAGCTCTTCCCATCGCCCGATACAATTCTTGAGAGACTCTAGTGAAGTCTGCGATGGTGAGCGCTTCTTAGCCAACTTCTTCATGTTGAAGTTGGAAGGGCTGATATCGGTATACCACTTGGGCAGGATTAGGACAGGATACCTGTCAATTTGATCGACAAATAGCGATGAAGCTTGTTCCATCGGACCTGTGCTTCGTGCGGCCGCTTCTCGTGCAGTGCCAGTCTTTGAGGACTCTGCAGCAACTCCGGGTAATAATCCACTCTTCGATTCGGCTGCTGTCAAACGCTTGGAGATTTCTTTCAAATCTTTCCTGGCTTTGTTTTTTTCATACTGCCGTTCCTTTCGGGACTTGTGTTTAGGTTTGAGTTTCTTCATCTCCTGTGCACTCTCAATTTGTTGATGCAGCTGCATAGCAGTTGTTTGTAGCTCCGGACGACTCAGCTCCACGGGCGGCGTAGCGTCTTCAGACCAAGGATCACTGCCTGGTGTGGAGGTATCGACATCTCGGGCATAGCTCGTTGCATCTTCCATCTGTACGTCTTCCCCAACCGACGAGACATTGTCTGGCTCCGGGCGGCTTGTCGCATCCTGCATCTGAATATCGGCTTCCTCCGCGGATTCCTGCTCTTCGTTGGTCGATGCGCCTGTTACATTAAGTTCTTCAGCTGAGTCCTGGGCTGTCGGTGACCCTTTCGAGACCACCCTCACCATCCTGAGTCCCAGACTCCTCAGGTAAGCTTCGGAATCAATGCCCATATTGGCTGCATGCTCCTCATTCTTTCGATGAAATTCTTCAGGCTTGTCTCGCGCCTCTTGAAATCGCTGATGGATCAACTCTAGAGGGTAAAAGGGCTGCGCAGCATTTGGTAGCTGCAGCAGACTAGGCGGGGAATCAGGTGAGTCCTGAGGGTCCGGTTCTGAGCCCATGTTAATGTGAATTGGAACAACTTGCGGGCCGTAGCTCAGGTAGCTTAGTCGCATCAATTGCTCGTTTTCCTGTTTTCTGTGGACGGCAATTGCCGTGAAGTTTGCAACACGAGCAAGCTGAGCCGGCCCGTCTAAGGGACAACTGGCACCACAAAAGTTCTTTGATTTGAGAAGTAAACTAGGGGACGGTGTTACGAATGTCGAGCTCGCTGGCAAGAGTAGATGATTAGCTGAGTACGCCTGGAATTGCGTTCTGGAGATGAGCTACCGTTAAGCCTCGTGCAAGAGTGAGGTAAGTCTCGGCCACGTATGCAGCAGGTTGAGCTTGTTGTGTGGCGTTTGTTCGTTGCGACGTGTCGTTTGCGCCGGCTTAAACTCTCGAGTGAGGCGAGATTGCGACTTGACACCGTATGATAATTTAAGTGAGGTATAATGCAAGAGTATTGTGAAGCAAAGTAAGGTTGATGTGAAGCTCATCGGGGTTAATGTATGTGCTTCGGTGTTTGGTTGTAGAGTGGAGATGTGGGGTCGACGTGCATTAAGCCGCTAGCGTGAACGCGCTGTCACGTGAACACGAGGCCAATGGCCCCATGTCGGGACACGTACATAGGCGCCTGTTTGCTTACGCAAGCTAACTTGGCAATGGCAAACGATGAAAGCGGTGAGAGACATTACATCTTAGTAAAGTTCATCAAATCGTATTCTCATATCTATATGCATGTGGGTATGTCTAATGCACTAGACCGCTATGCCAAACGCCAGCACCAAAGGACATGCAAAAGCTCCAAATTCTCATCGCTCCTTGTCCTCAACCACCTGACCCAGCGCCTCACCCTCGAGCATCGCATCTCCAGGTCCCGAGCCAACTTTGCCGCTTCCCACCCGTTCCATGGGCGTGCCAACAAGACTCTTGCCCTCGACCCGATCAAGCCCAGAAAGGTCCAAGCCACCTTCCATGTCCGCGCTCAGATTTACCCAGTCGCGTACACTTTCCTTTGTTCGACTAAGAATCATAGTGTCCTGAGCTAGGCTCTTGTCCTTTGCTTGTGATTCGTCAATCTCTAGATCTTGTGCGCTGGTATTCGCCACTCGAATGCCGCTTTCTCGCATGACCTGCAGGATCGCGCGTGTGTTAAGTCTCAGGACGCGGTCTGGCTCTTTGGCTCCAAAGATTTTAGTGGTAACCCATGGGAATATTACACCAAAATCGCTTTGCGAAAGATGCGCGGATGAGATCGGGTAGAAGATGTGCGGGCCGGGCTGATTAGGGTACTTAGACTTCTCATTTACAGGTTTCGCGAGGATACGCTTGACCTCGTTGAAGTTCGATTTCCAGTTGAAGAAGCCCTCACTCAGGATCGCAAGCAGGTTCTTGCCACCGTTCGGGCCATCGTATGATGGCATCGGCTGCGATCGAAGCCATGCGGTATCTGGGCTTTGAATCGGCAGCGTCCAGAGGTCGAGTAGAACGACAGGATTTGCGGGTGTCACTTGGCGAACGATGCTCGAATCCGCGGCTGGTGTAAAGAGTGGCTTGAATGCCGGTATGCTTTGTGTTGGTCGATAGTACACCGACTTGACGAACTGAATCATGGTGCATGCGCCGAATGAATGGCCAGCAAAACTGATCGCTCCTGGCTCATGCACATTAAGAGCGTTGGAGAACATGCCGACTAGATCTTTGTCAATCCTCCTTGGTTGATCGAGCGCCACATTCTGGAGTTTGCGCCCTTCATCGATCTTAATCAAAGCGTCGTGTAGATATCCAAGCTCTGCCAACCGTATACGCAATTGCTTGTCGCGGGCTTCGTAGACTTCCGTGCTCGGTTTGTGCGCAATCTTCTCATATTCTACGCGCTGGGCCTTATCCTTTCCATTTGGAACGTTGTGGACAGCCAGTGGCGCGCTACCATCCCGGTGTTCAGGTGCAACAACTACAACTCCATGGCTAGCCAGAGAGCCACAAATGTGCGAGTATGCGTTCCTTGAGCCTCCCAAACCATGCGAAAACATCATGACCGGCCATCGATTGGACTTCGTGGGTGCTTCGAGAAGGTCGGCGTTCTGGTGGACGGGCATCGAGACGTAGTACAAAAGCTGCGGAATCAATCTGTGCATTCATTAGCGACAATTATTGGCCGGTCGCCTGGAGTTTATTCCTACGAGAATACGCCTGCAAATGCGCTGCTGGCGCCCAAGAATCTAGCATAAGCACTAATATAGTCTCGTTGCGGGCTGGGGATCCATCTGACGCCCCTTTCATTGCTTTCTTGCCTCGCCGGATAGAATATCCTGAACGCGACAGTAGGAAGGTATGCGCTTCCGGAATCGGTGCTTGAACTCTCCAATTCGCTTGTGGGTATCTCTACATCCACTGAGCCAACTTTGTATGGTCCAGAATGCGCCGGAAACGCTGGTGTAGGATTGATACGGTTGAGCCAGGTCATGTTGGCGGCTGTGACAGGACTCAGCTTACGGATGGCCTTTGGGAGGGCGCCGAAGAGGGGTCTATAGGCTCGTGAGAAAGACAGGGTGATTGTGGTGAGTGCTTCCGTGCTCAAAAGTAAAAGATGTAGTAGCGAAAGTATGTACTGTGAAGGGAAAGGTTGCTAAAGTAGAAGACGGAGAAAATTGCAGCGCAAAGCCATGCGCGGAAGCAGCAGGGAATACTAGAAACGACGACATTGTGGTGACGCAAATGCTAAATGCTTATTGTATGCGCTAATGCCAGGGCAGTGCCGGAGCACGCGACACTGTGAAAACCTGGCGGCCAGTGGCGTCGCAAGTGGTGAGAAATAGTCCCGAGGTGTCGGACACGTTTCGGCGGACAACAGATGCTTTCGTACGAATTCAGCGTTGATTTTCATGACAGCGTCTACCGCGCTTTGTGGTTGCGATTGAAATGAGTCAACTTTATCTTTGTAAAGACAGAACGCCGTGGATGCTGCTGTGAGTTGGTCGCGTGTCAGGGCCATGATGACGAAATGTCGGAATTCGAGATGGCGCTAATTTCGGGCCGAAGCATGTGATATGCCCTCGCCCAGGTGATCGGAACATCGAGTTTTGGAACAGCTAGAATCCTGTGTGTATTCTCGAAGTCTTATTACAACATGTATTGGAATATAGCTCTCGGTTCAACGAGCTGAATATGGAATCATTGCAATGCTCACACACTTTCAGCAACATCCGCCTCTTCTCCGGCCACCGCTCAACGTGAACACTTCCTGCCAGTCGCCCAAGGCGCCTCCGCCTTTCTTCCCCCTCTTCCGGTACCTCACGCCCTCATCGCCAAACCCACTTTTGATACTTCCCGTGCCGTCATCCCACCCCAGATCGCCGTACTGGATCCCGCTCGCTGGGTCGTCCGGATCGATCTCGCCTAGCTCGATCTTTGTCAGGATCATCCGCGCTAGTCTGTTAAACAGCTCTTCCACGTTTTCTCCGTCGAGGGCCGAGACCTCGACGGCGACTGGAATGCCATTCGAGCCAGCCCATTGGGACGCTGTTTCCGTTGGTACTTCGCGGCCATCTGGCGCAACAGTATATGACGAATGGAGGTTTGCGTTGAGAGAATGTGCGCGGCTCGATTGTGAAGAAGGGGTTGGAGGTGGTAGGCCACTTTCTGAGGACGGCGTGCTGCCATAGCTGCCAAAGTAATCTCGGTCTGAGCCTAGGGGTGGTGGTTGTCCATCTATGACGTCGGCCTTGTTGCCTGCCAGTATGATTGTGATGTCTGGTCCTGCGAGCGCCCGCGCATCGTTCAGGAACGTTTGTAGTTGCTCAAAGCTCCGCCAACTGCTCACATCGTATACAAGGATGGCACCGGCCGCGCCGCGGTAGTAAGATCGCGATACTGAACGGAAGCGTTCTGTACCGGCTGTGTCCCATAGCTGAAGTTTTATGCGCTTGCGGTTCGAGGAGTTCGCTTTTCGGTCGGCGATGTGGACGATCTTGGTGGAGAATTCGACACCGATGGTCTGTGAGGAAAGCGATCTCCCTGCTGCTGTCAGTTCAGGACTTTGTGGAACAAGGAAATCACATACATTCGTTCTTTACGAAGCGATGTAATAGACACGATCTTGATTCATATATTAGCAAACATACCCAGTCCCTACTTATCGCGAGCACTCACTTGCCTGCGCCACTAGGTCCTAGGAGTACAATCTTCGCGAGATAATCATACATACTCCCCAGCTCCTGCATGATATCAGTACACCTTCACGTCTCCGGTAAGCCTGCATACCTACTCGTGCCGGCATCTCGCTACTCCTCGTGCTCGCATTCGAGGTTGCGCGGTTCCTCCCCATGGCTGATGACGTTGGTGAAGCAGCAGCGCAGGTCTCAGACGTAGATGCTTGTGCGGACGGCGATCGTAGAGTTTCTCCAGGCAATATCCAGGTATCGGTGCGTGAAGCAAGGTTGCGTTGTGCAACGATGCGGTGGAAGGCCTTATCGCAGTGACGCGAACCGCGGCCCTGGCCGCCATGCTGTCAGACCCGCCCGTAGGCGCCGATCTCTCCTAGCTCCATCCAGCAGGCGGTCACACCCTTCATTGCGGACCTCGACACAACACCAGAGTCTTGAACACTGTCTGCATCCACTATCTCTCTTCACAGCGCCCTTCTTTGCGCATTGGACAGCATCTCAAAGACCAACATGTGTTCCATTCACACAAGCAGTCGCCGTCACCAAACGATCGACCTGTTTTTAAGCTCTGGCGGTGAACAGAAAAAGTCTCCATGCCATGTGACTGCTTACTAACAAATTGGGCTTCTACCCGCACCAGAAAGGTGTGCTCATGAGTCGCTGGGGTAGAAACTCTGCCAAGCTGCTTACGTCAATTGCTTTCAAGTGAGGCTCATGACAACGCCCACCTCCCAGCAGCACGCTCCACCATAAGCAACCCTCCATCGTCCCCACTAGAAAACCACCCAACTACAAGACCAAGCAGATCGCGCAAGTCTGAATTCACATCTCCTTAATCCCAGGTTCATTCTCGCCATCATCTACAACACACATCCCCCCTTCAGTTCACACCGTGCTCCGGCTCCTTTCCCACCTGTCCCCAAACACTCCTCTCGACCAAACTCACTTCATCGCATGATGCCCAATCTTCATTATCTTCATCCGTTCGCTCTTCCTGCCAAGGATCCTTTCCCAACCTCTCCGCTTCAGGAAGCATCTCGAAATGAGATGCGGTCGGTTTCATGTTGTCAAGATCAATCTTCCTCTCTTCCAAGAGACACCCCAGATGATATACCAGGTCACCCTTCGAGCTCTTTCCATCTTCTTTGTCCGGGATTTTGATGTAGAAGCCATGTCTATTCACCAGCGGAGCACCCTTGTAAGACAAGTGATTGAGCAGTTGCAAAGGCTTGAAGTCCACTAAGGTGAGTGTCAGGCGCATGAAATCTCCGACGTCATCATCCATTGTTGATGCCAGCCTGGTACTTGAGAATCTGAAATCTGTTGCGTCATGACGACTCGGGAGCCGAGCGACTGCTTTCCATCCGAGACTAAAGCTTTCCCATCGGCCGAGGTCGACAGGGATACCAAGCATCTCTGGAACAACTTCTTCAAGCTTGGCTGCAATCATCTGGAAGGGTCGACCATGACCGCCGGCCCCATCATGCTGTCTCTTTGTCTTGCAATTGAAGCAGCCGTACCGGTCGAGAAAGATATGGACAGCTTCGTGGATCAGAGTGGAGAGCGTTTCGAGTGCAATATAACGACCGTATTCGGTTGTATCATTAGGATGCATCCGGATCTTGAAAGTGGATCTGCGGTGGTGCCCTTCCAAACCGCAATCTGAACCAACTACAGACGACCCGAGGGATGCCGTCCACACAAACTCTGAGTCAGCAATGTGGTCTCCAGAGAAAAGCTCATTCAACCACTTCCAAAGCTGTCGCATCTCTGGGCCGGAAGTGGTCTGCTCTGTGTCTTCGTTCATACCAGCGCGTCGTTTCGTCCGCCGTGGACCGATCCATTTCAGCAAGTTCTCCCTCGCTTGCAGTTGTCGGTCATTCATGTACTCCCACGGTCGATCAAAGTACATGATGATGGTCTTGGCTAGATGCGTTATTTCTGGTTTGCGCTTCGAATGGGCCCGTAGGTCAGGCGGCTGGAAGACTATTTTTCCATATTTGTTTACATCGAGATGTTCGTTGAGACAGAACTTCGTGTGCGATCTCTGGGTACAGTTCTTCTTATCGTACATTGCGGGCTGGCAGTCTTCGCAGATACAAGGCATGTCTTCAGCCCATACCAAGGCTTCGAATTGCTGGACCGACTCTGGACATGGATACTTGTTGTCAGACTCGGTATCTTCGCCGTCCTTTTGGGATTCGTGTAGCGAAGGTTCGGACATCGTCGATAGGTGGCTGGTTGACAAGCCAGGAACTAGGTGGGAATTGATTGTACAGCTTTAAGACTTCAAATACCTTGGTCACTACCAAGGCGCAAACCCTCCTTGCTAGCGCATAACTGGTGAGTGAAATACCTGTCAGCAAGTAATACATGACTCTGAGGCTCCAATTACCTACGTTCTCCAACCAAATGACCTCGGGATCAAGGACAAGTCGTACGATTCGGTTGCACGTTGAGGTGGTAGTCAAAAGTCCCAACGTCGAAACGACCACACAAGATAATGTTCGTCTTTGGCCCCTGACATGGCCGGGGCAATGCAGACGGGCCAGCGAGCCTGCAAATCACCCCTGGTATCGCAATTGAAGTGATAGTCGTCACGACTCGAGATCGTTCGATCCCGTACACAAATTACCCGCCGCGAGTGAGACTCAAGCCGAGATGGAAGTGGTGATTTCAGGATGAGAAAGCGCGTTTGTGATTGTAAATTGTGGAGCCAAGCCGCTCACCGACGGGAGCTCGCAGTGAAGGAAGGAAGCAGAGACGGCATACATTGAAAGACAGAAAGAGTGGCGTCCAGAACCACTAATACATTCATGACCCACAGATTACTGCTCCGTTGGTGTAGCAGACATGTCGTGTTGTTCCGCATGTTGAGAACACGGTTAGCTAGATGACCAATCCGCTTTTGGTAGTATTACATTCTATACTGATGTTAACGCGCTATCAATGTCTATCTTACACACCATTTTCTTGCAAGCTGCTCAGGAGCCAGCAACCAGATTCTCCTCGCCCTCAACCTCCTCTTCGTGCGCCAGCGGCTCTTCCTTCTCGACTGGCTCTTTCCATCCAGTGCCAGCCTGTACGAGCGCTACAATGATAGATAGCGCCACGGCACTCAAAAACAGCACTTTGAACGCGTCTTCGTACGCACTCACAGCGACAGTGTGCTCCTTTCCATCCAGCTTGCTCACAAGCGCCGGACTCCCCAACAGCTTTCGGATCAACTCGCCTCGGTGCGTCAAACCCGCATTCAAGAAGCCATCCTTCAGAGACTTGTGCAGAACCCGGCCAAAAATTCCTCCTCCGATGGCCGAGCCGAAACTACCGGCGAAGCCACGGAAAGTGGCAAGAAGTGAGATGACAATTGGGTGAACGTCGGCGTGCGTGAGGTGAAGAAGGTGAACCATGGCGTAGTTCATCGAGGCGCCCGTGATAAGACCATTCAAGAACACCATCACAACATAACCTCCCCAAGGGCTGCTGGACGTGGAGATAAAAGCGAGGACGGCCATTGTGACAGGGAAAAGACCCATTGAGACAACGCTGTGAAGATAGAAGCTTCCGGTACGCTTGATATGGAAAACACCAGCCAGGATACCGCCAGTAGCGAAGCCCGCATTCGTTGGAATGAGAATAGATCCAGCAACAGCAGGATCCCAGCTTCGTACTGCAATAGCGTACATTGGAGTGTAGAACAGGATGATCCATCGTGCCATCATGAAGCCAAGTGTGGCGAAGCAAGTGAGGAGAGTGCCTCGAGACTTAAGGACAGACACAGGAATTACCGGGTCTGTGGCAACGTGGCTTTCGTTCATGATGAATACAGGCAAAGCGAACGCAGAAAGAATCAGTGGTGTCCAAAGGATCTTCGGTCCGGACAATCCTAGGAGGAAAAGAATGATAGTTGCGATAAGAAGAAGGATACCTGAGTAATCAATGCGTCTCATCTTCTGTCCAAGCGACATGTCGCTGTATTGGTTTTCCTTGGAGTAGTCGGACGGAATAGACAGGAGAAGGCTGATTCCAGCAAGCAAACTGATAGGAGACTGAATCCAGAACAGCGGCTTCCACCCTATTTTCGGTTCGAGGGCGCCTGCTATAACGGCTCCCAACGATACGCCGACAGTCATACCCGTGTTCACCAGTCCAATGTAGAGGCCACGGCGCTTTGGTGATGTCATCTGTATGACGATGATGCTAGCGACGATGAAGATGCCACCACCTCCAGCTCCAGTGAGTGCGCGGCCGACCAGAAACATCTTGAAAGAGGTGGATAGTCCAGTGACCAGGGTACCAATGCTGATCAGCATGGTTGAAAAGAACATGCAAAGACGACCGCTAAAAACCTGAGACAGGCGACCCATGAGCGGAGCAAGAGATGACATGGCAATCAAGTAGGAAGACGTCAGCCATGTTGCTTGTTCAAAGGCGTCCAGATCTGCAGCTATTGACGATTGCGTTGTGGTGAGGATTGATATGTTGGTTGCTGATTGACGTCAGAATCAAGGAAAGGCAACGGTGGCTCTAGGTCCATAGGAGACAAATGGACATGTCCACGTACCTTGGAGGAATATGAGCAAACCGATACATGCTATGATACAAGTCCCTCTCGCCGTGGATATAACTGTCTCTGCATCATCCTTTGAGTAAACAGCCCTAACAGAGGTCGAGCGATGGAGCAGCGGTGCTCGCTCCGGCCTGGTATTTTCAATCGCCATGATAGAAATGAATTGGGCGGTACAGAAAAGATGTCGCAAGCAAGCAAAACCAAGGAAGAGAAGAGCTGAGATGGATAATACGAAGTGCAGTCATGATGATGCTAGTAGGTTGCCGTGTTGGGCGATGACAAATGCGGCAAGATGGCAGGCGCGAGCCCGAGGTCTTTCGTCCGCTTTGACGATGATTACAGGATGCGTTAGATGTACTACTCAATGAAGACAAATGGAGTAAGCATAGCTGCATACATGTAATACAACAGACGTCTACCAAACCCTGCGTTGAAGCGGACGGTGCAGCTGCGGCAGTGACGTCAACGCTCATTGGCCCGTCTTGCGGCGCAACTGCAAGCGACGTGGGTAGTGAAAGCTGGCCTGAAGCAGCAAACACACCACAACAGCTTATGCGCAGTCGCGCTCTTGCCTCTTCTATCTGAAATGACGCCATGATCGGTTTCCTTTCAACTATCTCTTCGACACAATACTGCCCACAATGACGCCACGATTACAGCGGCTCGTGCCGCTCCTCTTTGGTGAGTATCGTCGCATCCACGCACGTGAGACTCGGTGACTGACTGTTGGATGGCTAGTTCTTCTCTCACTCTTCCTTTGCATTACGACAGCGGAATCCCAAAACGACGACCGAGCACATGCGACCCAGAAGTCATCACGGAGCTATTCGGCCGGCGGCCAAGATGGGGAGCAACCATGGAGGTCAAGATGGGGGAATACTGAAGGCGGCGCGAACCCGCACCAGGGAGAGATGGCGTTCAGCGAGGCCATGTTGGTTCTACGCAACATCCAGCCACCAGCAGCGCCATGGTGGAAGTTTGAGAAGAAGTCTGGCATACTCGGGTCCAGCGCATACTATGCCAAGGAGATATTCGTGCTCCTCTTCATGAACGCACCAGCGCAGCAGGACCTGCTGACAAGCAGCACTCAACCAAGGAAACTGGGAGAACCGCTGGCCCAAGCAGTCAAGCTGTTGGAAGAAGCTGCAGGACAGAAGAACCCCGATGCGCTATTCACCCTCGCCGAGATGAACTTCTATGGCAACTTTACGCATCCACGAAATTACTCCGAGGCCTTCCGAAGATATCACGAGCTTGCGACATTGAACGGAAACTCTTCCGCACAGCACATGGTGGGGTTCATGTATTCCACTGGTATTGGTGGCGCGGTCAAGCCGGACCAGGCAAGAGCTATGTTATACCACACCCTGGCTGCTGAGGATGGCAATGTTCGCTCAGAAATGACCATCGCCTACCGACACTCGGCTGGCATCTCGACACCACGAAATTGCGCCGAGGCTGTGCATTTCTACAAATCCGTCGCAAAGAAGGCAATCACGTACATTCGTTCAGGACCACCAGGCGGACATTCTACGGTACGAGAGTCGTATAAGATTGCTGATGAGGAGGGCGGTGTCTATGGCGAGGGTGCGAGTGCCAGCAGTTCTGGTCAGAATGCCAAGATTGTCAGCGTTCACTCAGATGCGTACAGTTCGCTGGAAGACGTGGTCGAGTACATGGATCTCCAGGCCCGGAAGGGCGATGCGAGAGCCAGCTTCAACCTTGCCAAGCTCAACTACGATGGATCTAGAACATCCGAGCGCGACTTGCCGGCAGCAAAGAAGAGGTTCCTTGAACTTGCTCGCATGTACTGGACAAAAGAGGGCAAGATCAGGCCGAACGTGCCACCTACTACTGAGAGGCTCGCTGCGAAAGCCGCTGGCTATCTTGGACGCATGTTCCTCCGTGGGGAAGGAATGCCGGAGAGTTACGAAATTGCAAAGACCTGGTTCAAGCGTGGCATTGACCATGGAGACGCGTTATCTCAGTATTCGATGGGCATCATGTATCTGAATGGGCTTGGTGTCCCTCAAGATGCCGTAAGAGCAGCCGATTTGTTTGCTGCAGCTGCCGATCAGGACCTGGCAGTTGCGCAAGTCCGACTAGGAGCATTGTTCCTTGATCAAGGCGACGTCGCCATTGCGATCAAATACTTTGAGCTTGCCGCGAGGCATGGTCACCTCGAAGCGTTCTACTACCTCGCTGAACTCACCCACAACGGCGTCGGCCGCGACAGGTCCTGCCCTGTCGCAGCTGCATACTACAAGATCGTTGCCGAGAAGGCTGAGTTCATCTCGACCTCGTTCCCAGAAGCTAACGCAGCTTACGCCAGTGGCGATCTCGAAACAGCACTTGTAGGCTACATGATGGCCGCCGAGCAAGGCTTTGAAATCGGCCAGGCAAACGTCGCGTACCTCCTCGACCAAGTCAAGCCACGCTTTACCCTCTCTTCCATTATACCATTCATGAAGAAACAAGCCTCGCTAGCCGGCGACGCTGCCCTCGCCCTAATCTACTGGACCCGCTCCGCCGAGCAGAAGAACGTAGACTCTATGGTCAAAATGGGCGACTACTACCTCCAAGGTCTAGGCACCACCGCCGACCAAGAGAAAGCTGCGCAGTGCTACCAGGCTGCAGCAGACACTATGCAGTCTGCCCAAGCGAATTGGAATCTCGGCTGGATGCACGAGAACGGCATCGGCATCGACCAAGACTTCCACCTCGCGAAACGACACTACGACCTCGCCCTCGAAACCAATCCGCGCGAGGCTTATCTCCCAGTCGTGCTGGCGCTGTATAAGCTGAGGCTGAGGAGTTGGTGGAACACAATTACGAACGGGAAAATTAAGAGTATCCAGGATGAACCAGGTAAGCCCAAACCAGCTACATTTTAACCAAGTGCCCATGCTAATACACATCTAGTTCAAAAGAAAGACCTCACACTCACAGAATGGCTCTCGGCTTTCCTCGAAGCTGAACTCGCCGAGTGGGACCTCGACGACCAATACCCCGATGACGACTACGACGACTATGCAGATGACATCGATTCGGATATCCTGGAGTCGCTTGTTATTTTGGCGCTGAGCGGCGCGCTGGCATTCTTGCTGTACTACCGCACGCAGCGCCAGAGGCGCCAGGAAGAGGAAAGGCGCAGGCAGGAGGAGCAGCAGAGACAATTAGGTCAACAGCCGCAAGCGCAAGCGCAGGGTCAAGCGCAGGATAGGGGTATGTTTCCGAACCCAGGCGACCCGGAGTTTTTGAATTGGGTTGCGGGCGGAGTGGGGCATTGAGGTGAACGTACATACTACAGCGTTCAGGTATTGTTAGCATGAATCACTGAGGTGGGTAGATAGATGTATGAACAATTGTACAAAGTTCGATTCCTTTTTTTTTTTCAAGCATAGCCTATGTGCTACACCGCATGTAGAATTATCGACGTTTGGTATCGTATCTTCATCAACGAGGGATGTTCCTGATAACGCCCGGTCATTCCTGAATTAGACGACCAGGACCCGAGATATCCAGTGTTCACCAAAAACGCCAATGCCAGTCCTGATCCGTCCGTCCCTGATAACGCCGTGTATGCGAGTGAAGTGACACCGCGCCCTACTCCTCAGCCTCGGTGTTCCAGATCTCCACCTCCTTGCTCTCAAGCTCCTTCATCCTCTCCTCCTCGAAGATGCTGTCGGTAGGCAGCCCCGTCTTTCCGTAGTTGACGACAGGGCCGATGGTGTTGATCCACTGCTGCCTGCGCTCCATAAGCGTCTTGATGGGCTCGCCAACACCGGGTCTCGTGACAGCCGTGCCGGTGATGGCATGGCTTCCACCGCCTGCACCGCCAGGACGCTTGTTCTGCTTCTTGCCCTTGCCGATGTTGCGGTTGCGCTTGAGGTAGGCGGCGTTGAGCTGGTTGTCAAGATCGTCGGCGATGGTGTTGTATTCCTGCTGGGCGATGCGCTCTTCGGTGAGGCCAAGGAGGCGCTGTTTGCGCGCGCCGTTGACGATAGACTGCTTGCGGAGTTCTTCTTGAAGGAAACGCAGGCGCTGGGCGACTTCGTCATCGAAATGGGAGTCGTAGGCGGCGGACTCGGCGTCGGCTTCGGAAATCAGACCATAGTGCTTCAGCTCCATCAGGACGCGGTCTTCTAGGCCGCTGTATTCGGTGCGGCCGTTGGACTGGGCGGACTTCCATCCTGGAGATTGGAAATCGGGAAGCTGAGTAGCGGCCGGTATTGAGTTGGTGTTCGTACTGTCTGCGGGTGCACCGGCGCCTTCATCAATGTCCATGGCATCGTCGTTGAGGCCGTTTGTGCCATTGGAACTGTTCTGGTTGCCGCGTCCCTCTGGGCGTAGAGTACCCAGCAGTCGGGCCAGTAGAGGACCAGTGGATATTTGGTCAGTCTCGAGTACATCGTCGGTGACGTCCTCAGCTGCGCCACGTGGTACATTGGGCGCTGGTCGTTGGTCGTTAGAGTCGATGTGCATGGCGCCATCCTCCTCTGCCCAGATCTCCTTGTAGTGCCGGTTTCCACGCCTCGGGAGCACGAACGGTGCGATCCTATCGCCCCGCTCTTTCAAGAATGCTACATCCTCCTCCGTGAGCGGTCGGATGTAAGGCTCCACATAGTTGGCAAACACAGTGGCATTAACCTGTGTTGCTGGCTTAGCGTTTGAGAAGTCTTTGTTTGGCGGCGAGCCCGCGGTGCGGTCGCGTAGATCGGATGGGGGGAAGTCGGCAACACAGTAGATCTCCTTGCGCTCCTCGGCTGACATGCCCGGGGTGACCTCGCGAATGTGGTAGATGGTGGGATCGTCGAATTTAGCGGGATCAGGGCCAAAGGTCTGGAACTGCGGCACAGCAGGCGCGGGCGCAGGCTGGTGTGAGACGTCAGAGCCGGTGGGCGAGGCTGCGTCGCCGGCGCCAGCTGCGGAGGGAGGAGCCTGTGATATAGGCGAGGACATGGCGGACGAGTTGTCTGTGAACGACCCTGTCAGCATTCATCTTGACCTTGTACGCATGGTTGCAACTCTGCTGGTAAGTTGCGACGCTGCTGGCGGTTGGTGTTGTTGTGTGGTGAGAGAACGTTGAAGGAAATGTTATGGCCAACCGCCGCGCGGGTCCACACGGGTGGTGCAGGTGAAAGCGGGAAGTCTCTCTTGCGGTGAAGACGTACCTTTGTTGGCATCTACACCATCCTGTCTGGTGACGCCATGCGCGCCTGTCGTGGGCGGGTGCTTGCCGTCCTCATCGTGCTTCTTCGCAACCTTCTTCAGCTTCTGCTTGCGCTCGCGGTCTTCGGTGTCCTTGTCCTTTTCTCTTTCACGTGGCCCTCTGTTCTTCCTCATGCCCTGTAGCTCCCTCAACACGCTCTCGGAATGGGTGCACCGCGTCTCCACGTTCTTGACCACGGTCGACTCGATCTTATCGCGCATGGCAAGCAGCTTGCTGCCCGACGGTATTGATGTGCTGCTTCCTCCGGCGTCCAATATCTCCTCCAGCGTGGTCTCGCATCTTTTTAGGTAGGAGCTGAGGGGCTTGTTGAAGTATGACGAGGATGACGAGGGCTCTGTTGAGGCGCGCACATTGGGCAGCGGTGTGGTGTTTCGACTGCGTGGAGTGGCGGATGGCTTTGAGCCGGGCTTCGCCTTGCCCTTGCTGCTCACGTTTGAGGGCGCCATTGCGGGTGCTGGTGGTGAGGCCGCGGAATGTTGGGGTATGCGGGGAAGACGCGCCGTGGGGAGCAGCCCTGGAGGCGGCCTCAGGTTCCGCGCACGTGACTGCGCACTCGTCGGCCGGATATATGGATGGCGACGTTTCTTCTGCTAGGGTGTCATCGCGGGCAGTGGGAGCAGGTGACGGGTTGTGTGCAAGGGTTGGTGCTGTGAAAGATGGTCCACCATGTCGCATTCGCAGCTGCAGCATCGCCTGTGCAGTCCGAGCTCGCCAAGCGCCTCACGGACACCCATGCAGTCAGCCAAGTACCTTCACTACATACCGCCTAGTCCCGTGATGACGCGACGCACATGCACTTCTCCGCCGCATCCTGCGCTTGGGCGCATTCGTCGTCAGCTTACTACGAACAATTGCGCGTCGACGCAATTGGACATTTGTAACGTGCAACCGGCACCAACAAGCTTTCGCTAAGCTTTCCCTGGCCCGACCATCCATGCATCCGGCAGAAGCGGTTTCCAGCCGCCGTCAACCACCCAGATTTCAGCTCGTAAACGCCACTCTTGCTGCCCTCTTGACTGTTCACTCTGACTCTCGCTCTGCTGCGCGTCGCATCTCCTGTACATACGCTATTCTCGACTGATCGATCCAGCATGCGAGCTTGCAGCTGCATTCCTGTGGCCCCTGTGTAACCGTCCATTGTCCATTGCGCTTCAACATGAGTACGTCGCCACCTGTCGCTGCTTGGAACATGCCACTAATCGCGTGTCGCACAGCTGCCCAACGCATCCGCATCTACACGATTGACTTTCCAGATCCATACACAATCAACTACGACAACAAAGAATTCGACACCCTCAATTCCAGCGTCTCCTTCGCCTACCGCATCGATGGCAACTTCCAGACTCTCTCCACCAAAGGCGTCGGCCGCTCGGATCCGTACGGCATACTATACGTCCCCGACCTAAGCTCGGATGGCTGCAAGAGCGAGGAGCAAAAGCACGTGGCCGCGAATGCAACACGGCTGGCCAACCTTCCGCAAGACAAGGACTACGCCTTGATCGCAATCGCCCCCTGGTTTTCTGCCCAATGCACACTCGAGTACTTTGCTGCCGCGCGCAAGGAGCCGACCAAGGGCATCTTCGTGTACCAGCCCGGGCGAGGCAATGACCAGCCCCCTGTCCTGAATGACCCGTCTTGGAGTCTCAACGATGGTGGGAGCTGGCAGAGCGCAAACACCTTCCCCACATATGCGCTTTCTTCCATGACGGGCGACATCATCATGAATCAGTTGACACTGTACTCGGGCAATGTGTCCAGTGTTCCACATGGCGACGACCTCGCGCAAGAACTCGACCCCAGCGACTATGTTCGTCTGTGGGCTTCGGTGGCGACAGACCAAGGCGCTCAGCTACCGAGTTTGTGGGTTTTCCTTGTCATCGTGCTGGCCATACTTATCGTCGCAGTCTGTGGCACATCTGTCGCCATGCATTTCATCCAGCGGAGGCGGCGGAACAATCTACATCGGCGCGTGCTCGCTGGTGAAGTTAACCTCGAGACACTTGGAGTCAAGCGCTTGAACGTATCTAAACAGATCCTCGATAAGCTGCCTGTGTATACATACACCGCCAACACCGTCACCGATCACGAGAAGGCAATTCCGCAGAATCCTCTGCCAACTGTAGACCTCGCTTCGTCCTCTATAGATGCTGAAACGGGAAACAAAACTTCTTCCCTCGTGCGCCATGCATCTGCGCCCACTGCAGTGGGCACTCTAGCATCATCCCTGAATCAGCCGACGTGCGCGATATGTCTGGACGACTTCGAATCTAACATGACACAAGTCCGTGAGCTACCATGCCGTCACATCTTCCACCCCGATTGCATCGATACCTTCCTCCTCCGCAACTCTTCGCTGTGCCCTCTGTGCAAGCAAAGTGTACTACCGCCCGGCGCTTGTCCGGTGAAAATCACAAACATGATGGTACGAAGGGAGCGTCATATAAGTCGAATGCGCGCACGCGGCACGCATTCAGCAAATGGACAGCCGAGCACATCTCCAACCCTATCGCAACCTCACACTGCTCCATCAGGACCAATCGGATCGCTAGGGAGACGCATAGGAGGAGCAATGGCAGGTCGGCGTATATTCAGCGCTCCAGAAAGGATGCGATCGCGACCAGCAGACATTGAGATGGCCAACAACGGCACTGCTCCAACCACGACGTCTACCCCAGCAGTCCCAGATCTACCAAGCGGTGAGGCTCCTGCCCCAACAGCCACACACACCACTCAAGATTGCTCGCCCACACAGAATCGCAGGGAGTGGGCGCGCCAACGGGCGCTACAGATGCTCGGCACCCGCCACGCTCCTGGGAGTGACGTGGATGAAGTCGACACCCGGCCGAAATGGCGACGGACTCTGAACAAAGCCTTTCCCGGCTTTCGATGATATTTCTTAGCCTTTTATGATACCGACGAATGAGGGTACTGGCGTAATGGCGTACAAGGCTGGGCTGTTCATATCTTTCCATCGCGCATTAGCTTTTAGCGCATTGTACATATCTTACGTATCGTCTCTCTCTTATCGTAGATATACCATTTGACAATTACACTAAATAAATTCATCTTGTAAATATAACACTGGCTATTTGAAGGCATGCGTTAACTGTAGTATTTAGGATCGTGCACATACCTAGGTAGGGAACCACCAAGAATCCGACCAGGCTGACTTGGGACTAGCGTTCAAGCTTAAATCTTTCCCTGAGACCTCTTAGACTTTCTGTCCTCCGTTCTACCACGAATCGTGACGGTCAAGATGTCCACCATGTCGGACCTTCCAGATGACCTTGTCATCGCTCTCGCGTGACAGCTGAAACAGCAAAGCGTCACCAACAGCGACTTTCTCCAATTCACCCTCGTTTGCAAGCGGTGGCATCAGCTTGGACACCACCTTCTCTACAGGAACGTCGCACTCAATGATACAACGGTCGAACGCTTCGCGGTGCTGTTCAATGCTGAGAAATATGGCGATCAGATTCGCTCTTTGTCTGTACAGCTTGGGCAAGATATTAGGGATAAATCGACTGATTCATGGACCTACGAAACCTCACTTGAGCGGAGACTCAACAGCATTATTCCTGTCATCTCGAAATGCACAAATCTTGCGTCATTCAGTTTACGCATAGAAAGGCATAGTAGTCGCTTGATTCCTCGACCCAGAATTGTCGCGCTGCTCAACTCCTTGCCCGACACGTGCCGAAATCTAGAATTCGACACTATAGGTCAGGATTACGCGGACGAAATGAAGTATGCCCATGTTTGCGATGCAATCCGGCGGCTATTGCCGCGACTAGAGCATGCGAGGATCAGACTTGCGACTATGTGTACCACTATGTTTGGCAGTGACGACGTCGAAACGATCGCACTGCCAAAGCTCAAGTCTCTCGTAGTCAACTTCGGGTCGCCACACGACATGCAAACGGCACACTGTGATCAAGAGTATGGATATGACTACATCGAGGACGAAGAAGAAGAATCAAATCAGGCTTTCCCATCTTGCGTCGGTGCGCTGGTGAACCTGGCTCAAAATCTCAAGCAAGTAAAGATATACGCAGTCCTGCCCGCAATGGCTTTCGACAAATGGAAACATGAAGATCATATCCGGAGACTGGATACGGACAACAAGCCTAGTTACTGGGACTGGGATCTGGATACAGTCGTCACGTACCATCGACCTCGCCCGATGAGTTTTGAGAAGTGGAGACAGGCAAATCCGAATGAAGGCGTGTCAAAACAATTGAAGAACGAAGAGTTGGTGGGTATGAAGTTGGTCAAGGCGGAGATCAGGAGAGGAGATGGCTGGTTGGATGGCAGACCCATTGTTAAAACTACGCCGGGCGGTTGGAGGAGGAATGGGTACGGCATATTGCAGAAGATTTAATGGCTACCGAGATTCAAGGTGGAATCTAGAGCTGTACAGGCTCTCGCGCATTGAAGAGCACTTACCGGCCTGTCGAGTCCCGGAAGAGGTGCGGAAGCAACAATTGGGAAACTTGCCTACAATACCAACGATCACTTCATCATATAAGAGGAAGGGTAAGGAACTTCAAAACCTCGGGCGCTCACTACCTTCATCTGTGGATCTCTGACCTAATATGAATTCACTGTCTTGCGCCGTTCCCTTGGCCATGAGAGGGATTTTGTCAAATGTAAAAAAAATCTCTACACTGTTCAATGGAAGCTTGCAACCGGATATATCTCTGTTTGAGGCGTCCACGTTGCTCAGTGAAGCTCATTGAGGTTCGAGAGCCAAAATTACGTAGAGTGAGCTATCCCTGAATAGGCATAGTCCAGGTGCGTTCTTCTCTGATGCTTCGATGAAGACGGGATGATGCGCTTTGTATGAACATAGCTATGCTTAACACCTCAATTGCGTCACGCGGTAAAAATTTGTATCTGCCCTATCCATTTGCACATGCCCAACTCGCTACCCCACACACCAGGCGTCGCGCCTCCTGTCGCGGTCCGCTGAGGAGATGGATTTCAACTTGCGATACTCCGCAAACAATTCTAGATCACGCATCTGCCTCTAAATTTTTCGGTGCCTCGTACGCGCCAATTGAAGATATCGAGCCATTCGAGCGGTACGCTCCTGGCGGATACTACCCGGTCCGAATCGGCGACCAATTCTCTTCGTCTCGCTATCGCATTGTGCACAAGCTGGGCTATGGCGCGTCTTCTACTACGTGGTTAGCGCGCGATGTGCAGCTAGGTAGATATGTCGCGATGAAGTTCGCCATGGCAGAACTTGAGCGGCCTTTTGAGAGCGCAATATTGGGAATCTTGTGCGGTACGGATGGACGCTCTGGTGGAGCAATACCAGAGATACTAGACGAATTACAGGTCGAAGGCCCGGAGATCCATGGCGTTAGGAGGAAGCATCACTGCCTTGTCACAACGTCAGCGAGAATGAGTGTCTCAGAGGCGCGAGAGGCATCTGGCAATCGGTTGTTTCAGCCCTTGGTAGCTCGCGCTATTGCTGCTCAGTTGATACAAGCTGTCGCATTCATGCACTCTCGTGGTGTCGTCCATGCAGGTAGGCAATCAGGTTGGTCGTACCAAAAACCTACCACAATTCTGATCATGAATTTAGATCTTCACGAAGCGAACATCCTGCTTCGTCTGCCCAAATCGATCGACAATCTTACTTCAGATCAGCTATATCAGAAGTACGGGGAGCCTGAGCTGGATGAAGTAACACGGCTGGATGGAAAACCTCTGGATCCGTGGGTGCCTACTCATGGCGTTGTAGCAGTCTGGTTTGGAGGCGCCAGCGACACGATTTCACTCACCGACTCGCGCATCTTCTTGACCGACTTCAGCGAATCCTTTCAGCCGGCAGTGGACAGTCAACAGGTCTCGCACACACCCTTTGCATTACGATCGCCGGAGATACTCTTAAAGCCAAATTCGCCTGTTACGTTCCCGGCGGAGATATGGAGCCTCGCATGCGCGGTTTTCGCTATCATGGGCCAGCGACCCTTATTCGAGACTTGGTTCCCAACGACGGACAAAATACTCGAAGAACATGTAGACACATTGGGTTACCTACCTAAAGAGTGGTGGGAGAGTTGGGTAAATCGCCACGAGAGTTTTGACGATACACTTCGAAGAGTAGATGGTGGGCCCCGTCGGCTGCTCCAAGATCGACTGGAGGATACAATCCAGGAGCCACGAAAAGAGGCCGGGATGGCTGAGATGGAAGAAGGAGAGGAGCAAGCCTTCCTCACACTCTTGAGATCGATGTTGTCATTCAGGCCAGAAGATCGACCTTCGGCACGACAGGTTCTCGAATCTAGCTGGATGCAAAAATGGGCTAAACCAGCTCTTGGACTCTTAAAAGAAGACCCTAACCCGTAAACAATCTGTGTTCTGGTCTTCACATACCACGAGCTGCACTTTAACCTATACTTTGCTATCTTTGCGCACAAACTAGATTGACCTTCAGCAACTGTCAGTGCGAGCCTCGGCGGCAAATTGAATAGAATCTGGTTTAGTACCACAGACAAAGTATGCACACCGGGTTATTCTTAGCACATATGGAAGTTTGTCGGTCCTTCTTTCATAGTGCCTCGCTCGATAACTGTGTTAAAGTGCGGGGGAAGCGCGCATGACTTGTCAGCGGCTATATGTTTCAGCCGAGAGCTCAGTGTCAAGTACTACGCCGCACTCACGCAGCTCCATGAGTAGTGGTACTATATATCAGTCCATCATCGTCTGAGCTATTCAATGAAAATATTACTTTGATCTGCTGTCTATCTTTCTCGGCACTACTACAAGCAATCCCAAATCATGTCTACTATTAACATGGTTAGGTTAAATTTTCTAAAGGGCACCAAGCCCAGGACTCAGTCAGAAATACAAAAAATAACGACTCTTGCGTACCAAACCGCCCAGGATAACAATCTTTATACGTAGGAAATTTTAAATCAGGTAGGTACCTGTAGTTTGTTTGATCTTTAAACTTCGAACTGACAATCTGTTTCTCTTTACAGAGGGCCCGGCGATTCTACAACAACTATTGCAGGCAGGTTCCAGCCCGATCCAAATGGCTATCACTTGACCTTCTGCTACAAGGGCGAGCAACAGCTTCAAGCCAAAACCCACATTGCTTGTCACGGTTATACACCAGGGCCCGGGAATTACGAATTGACGAAGGCGACTTTTGCCGCTGAGAAGTCGGACTCTACGCCTAAGAGGCGAAACAATGAGCCCGTATGGCCATCTGCGCAAGAACTCGAAGAAGGACCGCAGATTGGTTACCAACACTAGTGTGGCTTTCCACTTGACAAACATTCTTTGCGGCGCACTTTTCGTACATGTCTTTTTGTCTCAGCATTATCATGTTCAGTTACACAGCTATGGGAGCTTGCGCGCAATCACTATACCGAGAAAATATGGTTCTGATCCCAATCACGGTCCGTAGTATTATTGACTCTTTTAAAATCCGATGAACGTCGCATTCATTTACCTGGACAACTCTGCATGCTGTGAAAACATGTGGAGATGGGGTTTACCAACAAAAAAACCGAGAACTGCTCAGAGAGCAGCGCTTACTGTACTGTACTGTGCGACTGTGATGAATCGCTCAGAGGGGCGCTACAGGTCTCGTACGGCCTGACATATCGAAAGCGAACGTCTTCCCTATTTTTCAATGCATACTATTCAATGGTCAATACTCAACCAACTTACAGTTTTCACGGCTTGCAATCGCAAAAGGATTGTACGTCTAACATGTGCGCCTACCTTGGCTTACTCCGAGGCTTATTCTACCCGACACTTTCTAGCATATCATCAATACGGAGCAACAAGTGTCTATAGTCGTTTCTCATAACTTTTCTGTTAGGACAGTGAGATGAGGGTGACTAAAACTTTTAGAGCGGAGGCGAGTGTGCCAAAGGAGATGCGAAAATAAAAATGAGGCCCTGCGAGATAAACAGAGGATCATGTTTACTCCGAGTTAATGGTTATGATGCGCATTTTCGAGATCGATCTTGAAACATAGGCGAGGAATTCGACCCTCGACACGGCGGGTTCCAATCAAGTTGGGTGCAGAGATGCGCCAAAATCGGCATCCAGGTTGACCAAGAACTTTTCAGGACATTCAAGTTTCTTCATTAGCTATGTTCACGGCATTCGCGGCCTCGATTCGATTCGGTGACATGGAAGACGCGCTGTACACACCATGTTCACACAATACAACTTTGAAAGGTGTCCGTTTCAAGAAAAAAAAACCGAGTTTGAATCTTTATGAGACGGCTGGTATGGAATTTTGTGAATCGATGCCGCTGCGTCGCAGCAATGATCCATGTTTAAAGTCGAAGCCGCGAACATGTCGTACTATCCTAAGCGCAAAAGTTTTGACACTCAAGTCTCCCGGAATTTAGCGTAGCGATGAAATGCGCTGGAGGATATTAAGAGCGCAAGAACAAGCTTTGACTAATGGATAGAAAGAAAAGACTTGTGGGGTGCTGAAGAGGCTCATATAATGTATGAAGAGCAGCGAAGCCGAGAGAAGATTACGAAGACATTCATTGCGCGACATGAACAGCAAGCATTGAGAATAGTGGTGCAGCACCGGTCCGACATAACACAGCGAAGTAAGTCTCCCGACTGGTGGGTAAAACACGGGAGTTGTGAGGACAACGGACTTCGGGCGAACATGAAACAATACCGCCGCTGTGTAGAAAGCAACCTTCGATTGGGTTGAACCTGAGTTACAGCGCACTGCTCGCTGATGCTTGTTTGCACACGTGTTGCCATTCATCGGCCTTGTGTTGCGATCTTGCCTTGGCGTCAGTGCTGAACAGTCAGTGCTCGTGCTTCTGTTGCGCTTCTAGATCAGCTTCTCAAACTATGGCTCCATAAGCAAGATGTTGGATCATGAGCTTTGTCGATACTGAGCCGGTATGCTGAGTACCCGAGGCTTGAACGTAACAGATGAGGAGTAAATATAGCCTTTGAAACCGAGTTTTGTCGCAAGCTTGTATCTTGCATAGCGGGCAAGCCATTTCCAATACAAGTGGGACCTGTTCTCGTCGATCACTAGTTCTCATGTCTACCAATATCCTGATTGAAATTGGTGTGAGGACTATCCAGGAACAATGCTCCGGTGAACTGGACCTCAATGCAGAACTATCCACTTCGACTACGCTAGAAGCATGGCAAAACAGATGGCGAGAACTACTCACGTTCCCTTTAACAACCCCCACATTCGGTCCGACCTCTACACGGATCTCTACACGTGCGCCGGTACCTAACAGGCAGCTAGCCTAACCGAGAAGGTGCAGAATGACGAGCATAATTAGAGGCGGGACCACGTCCAGGATAGGCATGCATCAAATGCCTTGGACGCACCAGGATGCACGGTGATATTAGGCGCGACATCTGCCACACCAAGTATCGGCAACGTGAGTTTCAAGTTAATGATGATTGGAGCGCTGGAGTCATGACGAAGGCCACGCAGGAACGTTGGACGTGCTAACGACTTGGGCAGGCAGCCAGGCGGGTAAGGCTTTGAGCCAAGTAGAGTGGAGACTTGGACGGAACCGCGATTGACACGGAAACTTGAATCGAGGGAAAGATGGGTCGGTATAAGAGGGTAATGGCGTTCCGTACAAAACGATCTGCAACCACACGACAGACTCCTCTTGCGCGTTCGACTCTCTCGCTTAAGTCAGCCACAGCTCCACAACAGCAACATGAAGTGCTCCATCCCTATCTCTCTGCTCGTTGCTAGCGTAGCCGCGGCCCCAACTGCTGCACCGTCGCCACAAGAGGGCGTCAGCTTCCCCATCACCGACCTTATGGACTCAGATCTTACCATCAATGAATATGCTGCGCAGCTCGAGAGCCAGCCTACAGGAGAGGCTGCTGTGATTAAGCGCCAGTTCAACGGAGACACTTTCAACCAGTTGACTGACGGTACTCCGTATGTTTCCTGTTACATTTAGGCAGTTCAGGCACTTACAATATGACGACAGATGCCGAGCCGTAACTGTCATCTACGCGCGTGGAACCACTCAAGCCGGCAACGTCGGTGAGGCAGACTCCGAGGGCCCAACCTTCTTCAACGCATTGGCTAGCAGCCTTGGAGGCGTAGATCAATTGGCCATCCAGGGAGTGGACTACCCCGCGAACGTTTTCGGATTCCTTGCTAATGGAGACGACGATGGAGCCACGGCCATGTTCGACCTCATCAACCTCGCCGTAACGCAGTGCCCAACGACGAAGATTGTGGTATCAGGATACAGTCAGGGTGCCCAACTCGTGCACACTGCTACACAAAGACTCTCAGCTGAGAACGCGGCCAAGGTCTCTGCCGGTAAGTTTGTTCCATACTTGGACGTTGGGCCAGCTCAAACTAACGATGAATAGTCGTAACTTTGGGTGACGCGGATCGTGATGAGTCTTTCGGCCAGGTCGCTGCCGACAAGGTCATGATCATCTGCCATGACGGAGATAACATCTGCGACGACGGCATCATCGTCACTCCCCAGCATAGGAACTACGAGATTGATGCCCCAGCTGCGGCTGAATTTGTTCGCGCGAGGACAGCGTAATTTTGCGCGACTGGGGATTTTCCCTCTTTCGCTGTTCGTCCTGTGGGCTGTCGTCTATCGCGAACAGTCATGAGTTATGTTTCCTACGCAGCTTAGTTTTAATCGATGCCACCTTCAATTCTGTGCCATTTCTTTTAAACAGATGATTATATGTTGAAATGGGTGACCTGGCTGCCGGTCCTCGTTGGCCGCAGGACCAGTGATACCCAATGACCGCATACTGATACAGTCTTTCTTTCCATGTGACACTAACGCGGGTTGGACGTGAAAAAACTACTCCAGCCTGACTTGATGTTGCGTTGTCGGTTGCAGTACCTCGTGTCGTGAGTGGGAGTATCAAATGCAGCAACGCGTTCTGTACGAACTCAACCTACTGTTAGCAAGTAACAACCGTATTTTATACAAGCCTGGATAGATATAGGAGCTGATTAAGCTGCGAAGAGCTCAAACAATCTTGAAATCAGATGACTTGGTAGATGGTGCTCAGGATCATGAGGCATACCACGCACAAATGATTGCAGCAACCAGTGGTGATTGCTTTTAGCCGCTGTCAGCATTTTGTCCACTCCGGGACGACATTGCGTCCTCAAATGTCGTTTACAGTCCTTCAGTATCGGATGCAGCCGTGAACCGACGTAAAGCGGGTGGCTTTCTCGCGCATCGAGAAAACAAGGTCGCATCCTCGACACACGCAAGGTTCGCTCTCCGGCTTACGCGAGTCAATTAGTGCCAATGTCGTGATCGACCCACAAGTGTGCGAACGTGGCCAGGGCCTCAACATCATAATGAAGTAGAAAATCTTCATGTCCACCAAGCCGCTATGGGCTTCATCCGAAGTTGTCCCTGACTTACTTAAGATGTAGATCGCAACGTCGTGCGGTGTATTGAACATCTTCCTCGTTTTTCATTACTCTTGGCTTGACTTCACAACACCACCACAGCGTCGTGTAGTGGTTCAAACTTCTCCGTCATATTCCTTGGCTTGTTCGTTGATTGCGGTGCTACAGGATGTCAGCTGAAATGTCTTCTGAGCCTGCGGGCTCTCTTGTCGCTAAGCGCCAGTCATTTTTTCGATCGGTCCCTTTCCAGATTATAGTAGCATGCGGTGTTTCCTTCACAGCTCCTGGCATGTGGGACGCTCTTGGTGGATTGGGAGCAGGAGGCGCTGCTGAACCATACGCTGTATCTGCTGCTAATGCTTTGGTATACGGCCTTTTCTCAGTCGTGTGCGTAGCAGCTGGAGCCATCAACAATCGTATTGGACTCAGGTACGGACTCGCTCTGGGCACCATTGGTTTCCCATTGTATGGTGCTGGCTTATACACAAACAATGTATCCGCCAACACCTGGTTTATGCTCTTTGGTAGCGCCATCTGTGGTATCTCGGCTGGATTTTTCTGGGCCGCTGAGGCGGCTATTATCATCGGATACCCAAGTCCAGGAGACAGAGCATTCTTCTTGGCTATATGGCAAAGTGCAAAGGCATCTGGGCCTAGGTATGTGTATGAAATTACTGTTTGAAGATTAGGGAGCTAACGTAATGTAGTATGTAACTCTGGCAAGATCCTACACTGATGGTATACTGACTTCATCTTCCTAGTCGTCGGCGGAGCCATTAACCTTGGTCTCAATGCGAACAGGCGAACTTCTGGCTCAGTCTCCTCCTCGACGTACATTGTCTTCATCGTCATCATGTGTCTCGGTCTCCCCGTCGCACTGTTACTTTCCCCGGCGAACAAAGTCTGGCGCAAGGACGGTACTCGAATTGTTACCTCGACGTCGAGCAGCTGGAGTCAGGAGTTTAAGGCTCTTGGCAGACTGTTCGTCAGCCAAAGGATCATGTTACTGCTTCCGGCCTTCTTCATCAGCTACTTTTACAACGGCTTTGTGAGCACCTGGCTCACGACATACTTCACCGTTCGCGCCCGCGCGTTTTCCAGCTTCTTCACCAACTTTGCCGGAATCTTCAGCTCTTTCATCATTGCAGCCCTCCTCGACAATCAGAAGATTCACATCAAGACTCGCGCACGCGTCGCATTTCTCTCCATTATTATGATCCTCGTTGGAACATGGATCTGGGCCACGATCTTGCAAAAGCAGTTCTACGATATGGCCGAAGCACCAGTCTTCGACTGGTTTACAGGCGGCTTCGGAAAGAGCTACGCTCTTGTGTTCTTCTGGCAATTCGGTGGCCAGGCGTTCCAGCAATTCTTGTACTGGCTTGTCGGACAGTATGCGACCGATCTGTCGAACTTGAGTCATCACACGGGCATTTTGAGAGGTGTGGAGGCTTTGGGCCAGACTGTTGCTTGGGCGTAAGTACTTCGCTCCAGAATAAGGAGAATTCGACTAACATGTTATTAGTATGCAGTCCGAAGGTGGAGCTAACCACTTCGTCAGCATCGGCATCAACTTCGCTTTCACAATCTTATGTGTATTTCCCACTTGGATCGTCATCTCAAGATTGGAGCACAGTCACGAAGTTGTCGTCAATGCAGAAGATGAGCAGGTAGACGCAAAGCTGAGCGACCGGTCTTGAACGTCAAGCCAGCGTATCGAACATGTCTAATATAGAGCGATGGGATTTAGACATGCCTAGCAATAATGATACGCTGAATTATTCTTCATACTTTGAAGGACATGCGTGAAATGGTGTGGAGAAGGCCAGATATAGTATGGCGGCCTAAATCAAGAGGTCGGGCAAAAATTGATTTTGAACGCGAACATCAACGAGCATCTAAGCAGTGTTTGCAGCACCACTACTACAATGCTATAGTATATAATATGCTAGATGCTAACTAATTAGTATACTGCGATTATTTTGCACTTAAAATAATTTATTAAAACGTAGTATAGCTAGTGCAACGTAAGGTGCAAAATGCGTGCAAATGTCTGTTTTTCAGAAGTTTTAATGTTTATACGCGTTCTGATATTTCTAATATTTCTAATTGTTCTAATACTTACTAAAATTGCTAGTAATTTTGCTCTATTTTGCTCAGAACGTTTAGAACTATCGTCGGCAATTTTCTTAAAAACGCTGATAATTATACAGTTATCTAAGGCCTACTTGCACCCCCTCTGCACTACTGCACAGCACTTATTTCTAAAATCTGTTCTTCTTAAACAACTTACTATACCTATTTTACCCTCTCTACAAAGTCCTGTTAAGAATATCAGCGTTATAAAAGTGCTACAATATAGGCTTGCAAAAGCTAGATGTTGCGTTGATTTTGCGAAATTAATTTTTGCCTGACCTCTTGATTTAGGCCGCCATAATATAGGCTAAGTAAGCACTAAACTCAGCACACGGCCCGATACCAGTACCGACAATAATGTGCTTCGTTCACCAGGGCATGGTCAGGGTAGGGCTAAGCGAGTTCGGAAGGATGACATGCACATCAACATAGCCGGAGCTAATGCGGGCTCAGCTTACATACATCTTCGCCGATGGCTCAACGTCGTGTACGAAAGTCCTGCTGATATGCTAGTGAGATGCCCCATGCCACACAATGTTGCGATCCATCCATCTCCATAGCATCAATGTGTGAGGCAGATTGAGCGCATTACTACCCGGCTATATCCTCGCACATAGTTTTCCAACGTGAACCCTCGCAGCCTCGCAACTCACCATTATGGGAAGCTTGAATGATGCAAAAGCCCGTGAAATCTTGCACATCATCGACAAGTATGGCCTGAACTACGAGCGAACCGGGTCCTGGGATGGTTTCGACACGTTTCTTCCAGTGGTCCAGGGCCAAGTGGATCGGGGAGAATCAATCAAGATGCTTCTACCTGGATTTCCGTTCAAGTCGCCAAACAATAGGACAAAGGTCCTCGGTGTATTGCCTGATCTGGGTGAAGAGCTGGCGTTGAAACATCTTGACGGAATCGCCTCTGCCATCGAAGCCGTATACGAGCATGGCGCAGAAGTCCACATCACTTCCGATGGTCTCGTGTACAACGGTAATTTTGTACAACCAGATCATCGTACCTCATGCTGACCACGTCCTCAGATCTCCTCGGTGTAAGCGACGAAACAGTTTGGGACTTTGGGCAAGCAGTTCGCGATATGGCCGACGCCAATAAACTCACCCACCTCACCTTCCTGCGCCTCTGGGACCTACTTGGAAACACCGGCAACTTCAGTTCCAAATCTTACTATCTCGAACATGCATCGGCAATCCGGCAAGAACTCAAGCAGCGCTTCGGCGATCCGCAATTCGAAGCTGACATGACCAACAAGTCGACTTCGGATATGCACATGACGCATGCAAAGTATTTGGAATTCTTGGAGCAGGATCTACGCTTCAACGAGAAGCATGTATTATTAAGCGAAGATGACAAGAAAGCCAACATGGCGAATACCGCAAAAGAAATGATGGGGCGATGGAAAGCTTTTTCGGCAGCTTTGGCGGCGGTTCCAACAGGGTATGTGAGGCTTTCGATACATGATTCAGGCGGCAAGGACAAATTGAGTTTGTCTATCATCCCGCAACGGGAGACAGGCACACTCGGCGCGACGCCGTGGCATAGCACGCTGGTAGTCGAGAGTGATGGAACATTTACACAGCTGCAGAAGTATCAGGTTGATCATGAGAAGTATGAGCTTGTAGAGAGATATGGCAGGCCATACTTTTGGCGCCAGAAGGGGGCACCAGCGAAAGTGAAGACTTCCATGGGTGTGTTGGAGCTATACTAGCTCGGCGATGTGAAAAGGGGTACGTGAAGGAGCTGAAAGCCACATCATCATATATTTTTTATGTTTACTTATTGATCTATAAGATCAACTTGTAATGTATTGTGTTCGGCAGGTGCATCGGATGTTCTGTTTAGCGACGCTACCGCTACCGTAGGTATTCCCAGAGCCCCCACCACCAAGAACCTTCGGGGTAGCCAGAAACGGAAGACCACAGAGCGAGACACAGAGCGTCAACATATACCACCAGCAGTCTGGTATGATTTCGGCGCAGTTCTACACGGAGTCTAGATGCCTGGCGATGGAACACAGAGGTCATGGTCGAGAACCGTGCAGCCGGGCACCGGCAATCGCAAATGGCATGGTGGCTGTTCCGCCGAGAATAACACCGTCGTTCCCTCAGTAATCTCGATGGCACTTGTGATTATGGTGTCTAACAGAACGGGAGGCCCGCTGAGGTTACATCACGCGTCTGCGCGCAGCTGCGGCATGCTTCTTTTACTCTCAGATTCGGTCGCGGTCGCTGTTCTGTCGCTTTCTGGTCATATTCATGGTCCAACTCGAACTCACTCCACCGCCCGAAGACGACGATACCTCGGGCCACAATGCACCCTTGAGCGTGCCCATGTCCGCGATTGCGCCAATCCAGCTTCATAACGAGGAAGCCCATGACTGGACAGAAGACCTACCAAAGACCGAACATGGTCGGTTCTTTCGCAATACAGATTGGGCGGCAACCTGCCTAGGGCCTCTGGAGAACTGAGTCCCACGTTGTGACTCTTCACTGGCTTTGTTCTCGCAGACTCGCGGGCAGCTTGCCTGTGGGGTCCAAAACTCACTGCAATATACGTGAGTCGCTGGCGTACGACATGCTCGGGGGGCATAACTGATTCCATGGTGTGGTAGAATGAAACCTATGCGCCGCTAGCTGCACAGGTGCATCTATCATTAATGGGCTCCACGTTCTCTAAGAGCTATCCCGATCTATGGCCATCTATCAGTTCATATTTCGAGGAAGGCAGGCGCACAGGCGAGGGGGTTAATTACTCCTCTGCTGTGCCTCTACTCGTCGAGAGGAAAGGCTAGACTAAGGAAGCATTTTTTTCTAGAGCTTTCACGCCTATTAGACCTTCAGGGCGGCCTAAAGGTTTTTATAATTCTACCTACGAAGTAACTAACTAAAAGCTCGCTAACTGTCGCATATCGATGCTGAATTCGCTCGCCGCTGTCACGGCGCAGATACTAGACGACGTGTTTGCGCACATCTTAGCTATCCTTAAAACGAACACCCTTAATATACCCTTAGCCATGCTCTATAAATTCAGGAATTAAGAGAGCCCCAGCGCATTAGAACTCTATAGCTACTTCGGGTTACCTAAGGATCACAACCTTATTATAGAGAGTGCTTATATTAAGAGCGAAGAAGGCTTAATCCCTAATATGCAACGGGCTAGTTTAGAAGCTATTGTCATTAACTACAATAAACGATTTAACTGTGCCACCTAGCTAGGATAGGGCTCTCCTGCGAAACAAATTGCTTTACTACCTATTAAGAGCGGGCTTCGTCTGTTTAGGTACCTCGTAGTAGGAATAAATCCTTACCGGCCGTACAATACCCTGTGTTAATAATTCGTTTCCGACCTATCGCGAATAGTTTTAAGCCTTGTGTTATCCGCTGCTGAATACGAATCGACTAAGCGCCGCCAGGAACAGCTAGTAGCAGACTTAGCCTTTTCAGACCTTAAATTACGGTATCTAATTAATTATGCGACAGTAGGTATGTGCTACATTTTACTGGACGGTGACATGTTGTAGGCCAACGAGCACTACTATCGCCTAGCTAGAATAAGTGCCAAGCAGCATACAGCACCGTTCGCTTTCCTCAGCGCTTACTATGACGAGGACCGATTTAAGACCATAGATGCATAGGGTCGTCTTCTCGCTGGTGAACACTATATAACTGTGGAGACGAAACTTAAGCGTATGTACGAAGCTCCTATTAGAGATGCAGAACTAGCACAAATATAAGTTCTAGCCTTTCTATATCGCGATTCTAAAACCAGACAAGTAAAGTCCATTATAGCTTGCACGACAGACATCTCGAAGTTACAGTAGGCTCAGAAATTCCAAGCCTGTCTAGCGGCAGAAGCGAAAGAGGCGAAACGACAACAAGAGGCCTTCATCGATGTTGTTTCTTATGAAATGCGTAACCCTTTAAGTGCGATAGTCCACTGTGCAGATGATATTGCTAGGGTCATAGATAGTTTGAAGCTCACAGACGTGCCCGCAAAGGTCCTCGAATCACTAAACGAAAACGTGCAGAGCGCCAACATCATATTGCAATGTGCAAACCACCAGAAGCGCATTATAGATAATATTCTAACGCTAAGCAAGCTCGACTCGATGTTGCTTTCGATTACACCCGTCGCAGTCAGTCCTTAGAAGTTAATCGACTCTATTGTCAGCATGTTTAGCGCAGAGCTCAAGAGCAACAACATTAAGTGCAGTATCCAACCTAGCGCGTCTCTTATGCAACAGAGTATAGATCACGTATATCTTAACCCTTCTCGCATCACATAGGTCTTCATAAATTTGCTGACAAACGCTATTAAATTCGTAAAGTCATCGTCAAAGCTATCAATATCGATTCGCTTTGGCGCTAGCATTAAAAATCCCTGCGCCTTCTTCCCTTCTAGTATGTTTTAGGCTACGGATAACAAGCAGGACGAAACAGTGATAGACAGTCCTGAGTGGGGTAACGGCTAAGAAGTGTTTCTTACTTTCAGTATCACAGACTCCGGAATCGGTCTTAAGGGCAGAGAGATACGCAAAATATTTAAACGGTTCAGGCAGGCAAATGTCAAAACCCACGTCAAGTATAGTGGCAGCGGACTTGGCCTCTTCATCTCAAAAGAGCTTACGGAGAAGCAGGGCAGCGAGATTAAGGTTGCCTCTCAAAGTAGAGAAGGCTCAACGTTCAGTTTCTACGTCAAGTCGCGCCGTGTTCAACAGCGACCAAAAATGTTCCGAGGCCTAGCTCATCGTGATCGTCGGAAAGACCCCGCTGAAAGGAAATTGCGTGTGTTGTTAGTAGAGGATAATATCATTAACTAACAAGTCCTTAGCAAACAGCTAAAGAAAGCCAGGTGCATGATCAGCGTTGCAAATCATAGACTAGAAGCACTGGATGTGTTAGAAGAACAGACTTTCGACATTGTACTCATGGATCTTGAGATGCCTATAAGTCTTCACCGACATAAGGGAGACTGCAAAAATTAGTAACTAATAATAGAACAGGTTCTAGATAGGCTATTAGCTACGACTAGGATACGAGAACGCAAACTATCTGGCGAGGGATTACTAGGCCATACTATGCAATCCGGCCCTCGCGCTGGAACTCGGCTGCCCATCATCGTTGTCACTGCGAACGTTCGCAAGGAGCAAATCGACACAGTGATCGCTGCTGGTGCAGTACGTTGTTCATCTTTGAAGTCGAATGTCAACTAATATCGCTTTAGGACCGCGTTATACAGAAGCCCTTCAAAGCCGCTGACTTGGTGTTCATGATGGATTCTTTGCTTCCACAACAATCCGCGCCCAACATCGAGCCTCCCACCCCAGGACTCGGATGTGGTTCAAATGCCTTGGTTCCGTGAACTATGACTGATCAGGAATATCGAAATTCGCCGTTTGCTCTACGGCTGGAAGCACGCCCGCTTTACTATTCGAGAAGGCGCGCAGACAGGAAGAGCCACAAATACTGTGCCGCGCCAGGATTTATACGTATACTACGGCGGCGCATTAAAGAATGCATACCAGATGCACGGGAGAGAGGTTAGAGTCAAGGACCGACCCGGGCTTCGTTGAAGGAATAATCACAGACCACAGCAGGGCAGATAGGCATCGATTGCCCTGCCTCGAAGGGTATACAGCACTACGACGCCGCGTTAAGCTTGGTCACGCACATTAGTCAGATCCGACTTCTCTCAGCTTGCAGTGCTGTTAATGCATTATCTTCATTACACAGAGCCAACACCAACCGTTCGGATTTCATGTCTCGGTTCCAGATAGAGAGAGTACATGATAGTGAGCGGCAATCTTATCCGAGTAAATTGAATCTCCGATTGTCAAGTGTGAATGTTTATCCGCTTCAACAAGCACCAGCAATGCCGATGACGAAAGAGTGGCGCCGGCAGGGGTCCGTCAGCCCTACAGATATACGAAGACGGGACCCCACATCGGCGTGTGACCCCACATGCACCATATATTCCATCTGACATCCGAGCTCAAACCATTGATCTTGACTACTGTGCTTCAATCAATTTTCTAGTCTTCCCTTGAGCTTTAGCGTTGCAGCGCAAGAACTTCAGCTATCATGACCTTCGAAGACATGAACCCAAAACTCACAGCAGCCGTACGTCACTGGCCCCACATGCACAACTCCAAGCATCTCCCATCTCATCACCACCTAACCTCCCA